>ENA-OWZM01000287-OWZM01000287.1-human-gut-metagenome-genome-assembly--contig:-NODE-287-length-29257-cov-12.2364_pt1 | contig 29257 bp, 24 predicted proteins | sample MGYA00249259_ERZ652113 | MGnify/ENA primary metagenome ERZ652113 (study PRJEB26925, sample SAMN05827264) | human gut metagenome | biome: ENVO:2100002; feature: ENVO:00000062; material: ENVO:00002003...
GCCGGGTACCATGTAGAATATTTGGCAGGACAACCCTACTGGGTGATGTACGAGAAGCCATAAAAATACTAACCGGACATTTTTTTATTTTTGAAGTCCTTGCTCGTGAGAGTAAGGGCTTTTTTTGTCCTATGAGAGCGGATGGTTGGGCTCTATCTTTGTGACAAAAAAAGAAATATGATACGTTTTTTCACAAGATTCGTCGCCACCTATGGGTATGATTCACCGAAGGAGTTCTTTCTTTCGGTGGCTCCGAGCTTCAAGTACAACCTGCAATTCCCGGCCATCTCCTTCAGCGCCGTCACTGCCGTAGTCAGCGAATGGATAGGCATCACACCGTTTCTGGCCATGGCCATGCTCGTCGCCATTGTCTCCGAGATGTGGACGGGCATCCGGGCAAGCAAGATTCAGGGCATAGGATTTGAATCCTTCCGTTTCTCACGCTGCATCATCAAGCTGTGTATCTGGCTGACCATCATCTATATCACCCACTCGTTCTATCTGGAGAGCAAGGCCGGAGCAGAAGAAAGCTTTGTCATGCTGCTGGCCACCCTATTCTTTTCCATTGTCAAGGTGTTCGTCATGACCTGGTTCTGCGTCGAGCACGTGACAAGTATACTGGAGAACCTGGCAGTCATCGACGGCAAGCCGAAAGATGCGCTGATCAAGCAGGTGGGAATATTGTGGGTGACAGTCACGGATAAATTCAGAAGAAAGGCCGATGAGACGGAAGGTTAGCCATATGTTGCTTTGTGCGGTTATCGCACTTCTCTCCGGCTGGGCCGGCCACTGGCTGGGTTCCCGGAAACGGAGCATTGTCCACGTACCGGAAACGGTGGTCAGGCATGATACAATACGCCCTGCCATTCCGGAACCGGAGGTGATTGTCCGTGAGGTACCCACAGAAGTGGATACGGCGGCTATACTGGCCGACTATTTCTCGGAGAAGCATTATCTTGATACAATTATTGAACGCCCTTACCTGAAAGTGGAGCTGACCGACGTGATATCCCACAATTCATTACTTGACCGCACGGTAGTGGTGGACTACCGGCAACCGATCGTCTGCAACAACGCTCTTGCCTTAGGTCTGGAAATTGGACGTTCCTGGCAAGTCTTGTCGGCAGAATATCGCCATAAGCAATGGGAGTTCAGAGCAGGATATGACTTGTACAACAGGTCACTGGTGTTGGGCATTTCTAAAACTCTTTGGCAATGGTAGTGGACGGCATACATGATGGAGTGGACTGTTTCATCTCGGAAATCGGGGAAATAAAAATCTCAGGAATCACGGATGAACAGTTGAATGTCCGTATTGAAACCGGAGGTACGGAGATTTTCAATGAGAGCTATTATGCTTTGAAAGGCAACGTGGTAATCCATGAGATAGGGGAAATGATTCGCAGTCACTTCTCCCTGCATGACCCGAAAGGGATGTCAAACAATGTAGTCTCTTATTATCAGGCTCCATTGTCCATAACCGCTGTGTTTTCAGATAAGCAGGACACGGTCCGGAGGAGTTTCAATGCTTATTACAGCCGTTGTCGCACATCGGTATCCCCGTCAGACGTGTTTTTTCTGACACATGAGAGCACAATCCGTACAGCCCATGATAGAATGGAATATCTAACCTTTACTGCCCATAAAGGCATGTCGGTGGACATAAGCATAGCCTACATGGATGCGGGAAAGGAAAAGTACAAGACAGTCAGTGAGCAAGTGGATGCCACTGCCGGTATGCTCGCTGTCTCTTTTTCACTTGACAAGATTGTACGCCGGTCCGGTATTGCCGTATCATCCATCACATATTATGATGTCCTATTGAAAAAGGATGGCGCTGTAAAGGATAAGGTAAGGTTTATCAATGATAAACGGCTGTACCGTAATATCACCAACTTCATTTACCGGAACGCATTCGGTATGCCGGAGACAATGGCATTCACCGGATTGGTGGAATATTCCCCCGAACTGGAAGGTGAAACGGTCGAACTGTTACAGAGAACCGTCCGCACTTCATCCAGATACATTGATAGCCGTACGGCAAACAGCGGCTATCTGGACACCAGACAATACGGCAAGGCACTGGATCTGATAACAGCTGATTCCTTGCAGCTGTATGATACGAAAACATTAACGGAAGTGGTGGTCACTGATATTGATTTCTCACACAGGCGTACCGGCAGCGAGAAAATAAATGTCTCGCTCACATTCTGCCAAGCATCACGCCTGCATCTGGCTTTCGGGCGTACCGGTGATAATGGTATTTATGGGCGGATATTCGACAGAACATTTGACAATACATTTGAATGATATAACGATATGGAGACAATACGCAGAAACCTGGCTTTGGCCGACATGGACATCCGCACGGACGAACGCGGACGCCGGCGCATCTTTTCGATAAAGTTCGTCAGCAAGGAAGGCAAGGTCTATTTCATGCCCCAGGCCTACGCCTGCGGTGCCGGACGCATGAACATGAAGGAATACCAGCTCCGGGGCGTGCAGCCCTGCGACTGCAAGGGAAATCCGGAAGGACACCCCTACCCCGTGGATATTGACCTGATACTGGAGTATAACAAAAAGAAAATAATATTCTGATGAACATATTGTTTAATTCAAGCGGTATTCCCCTGCTGATGCAGTCCACGTACATATTCGGCGAAACGACGGGGACACCCCAGAACGAAATGAAGGAGCGTACCCGAATCCTGGCGCCATATGACTTGTCGAATGTTTCCTATATAGACATCGACGGAGTGAAGGTGCGTCCATGGGGAGATGAGAATGATTTCCCCCAGAAGGCGGCTGAAGAGATAGGAAACACCAGCGTGCTCAATACGGGCCTGAAGTTTCTTCGTAACCTGACACTTGGGCAAGGCATATATCCTTGTACGGTGAACGGTTACGACAATGATGGTAACGAGATACTGAAGCCCGTTACCGATAGCCGGGTACAGACTTTTATTGCTTCCCGGAATGTGAGGCGTTACATGGAGAAGGTGCTTCGGGATTACCTGAAGTTCGGCAACGGTGCCGTCCAGTTTGTGCCGTCGGCTGCCGGCAATTCTTTTGCAGGGGTCAATCCGGTCAATGCGCTTTACCGCCGCTATTCCGAAGTGGACGAATATGGTGCCTGCAAGTGCATCATTTCCGGATATTGGCCGCAACGTCCGGACAAGGGCCAATACACCAGGCTGGATGTGCTCTCCGAATACGACCCGCAGATGCATGCCGAGGTGTTGAAGTTTGCCGGAAAGGTGAAGGACGGTTTCATCATGCCGGTACGCGACAGCTGGAGCAACGACGACCTTTACGGCATGCCCATCTGGTGGCCCGCCTACGTTTGTGGATGGGTGGAGATAGCCCATCTTATCCCCCATTTCCTCAAGAAAGCATATAAGAACCAGATAACCTGGAAGTGGCATGTACAGATACCGTATTCCTACTGGGAGAAGAAATACCCGTCCAAGGACTATTCTGCCAAAGAGCGTGAGGCGGCCATACAGAAGTACATGGATTCTGTGGAGCAGAACCTTTGCGGACCGGACAATGCGGAGAAGCCCATCTTCTCGCATTATGCCGTGAACGAGATGAACGGCAGGGTTGAGGAGGAATGGAAAATCAAGCCGCTGGAGAACAAATACCAGGGCAGTGACAACCTTCCGGTGTCGGCAGCCGCCAACTCGGAAATTCTGTTTGCATTGATGGTGAATCCGAATGTGCTCGGTGCAGGTATGCCCGGTGGCACCTATGCCGGCAACCAGGGCGGTTCCAATATCCGTGAGGCTTTCCTTGTGAACATTGCCAACGCGTGGATTGACCGGCAGAATATCCTGGACCCTATAGAACTCTATATCAAAATGAACGGCATGCCGGAATGCGAGCTGCGTTTCCGCAATACCGTTTTAGTAACCCTCGATACCGGCAGCGGTACCAAAAAAACATTGAGCTAATGATATTCAGTGCAAAAAAATGGAACAACGGCAAGGAGCTGAAAGCGGTGATGAAGGTGAACACCGCCATCTCCTTTGACATGATGGAAGCACCGCTCCGGAATGCTTTCCGACAATACCTTGTACCGTTATTAGGCGATGCGATGGTGGGCGAAGTGGTTGAGATATACAAATTCGGTCCAAATCCGGATGTATTGGAACAGAATACCGAAGGGGCAACCGAACGGGAGAAACTGGACAGCCGCCTGCTGGATATCTGCAAACGCGCAAACGCGAACCTGGCGTTCTGGAACGATTTCGATGAAATCAGCATGCGTATCACCGATGCGAGCTTCCAACGTCAGAAGTCCGACAACGGCGAATCATTCCAGCAGGTGTACAAGTACCAGGAAGATAACCTGCGGGCATCGTTACGCAACAAGGGGTTCAATGCACTCGACGAGCTGCTTGAGTTTCTGTATGCCCATATAGCCGACTATCCGGAGTTCGTGTCCTCCCAGGCCTATCAAGACCGTAAATCAGCCATTGTCCGCAGTACCGCGGATGTCAATGACGTCTGTTTTATCAATGGCAGCCGGATTGTTTTCCTTCGCCTACAGCCACACTTGAAGTTTGCCGAGGAGATGCTCCTTCAGCCGGCCATCGGTGACAAGCTGTATGAGCATCTGATTGACGGACTGGTAAATCCCCCAGAAGACGAAGAAGCCCGGAAGAGCATGGAGCGGTTGCGCCTTGCCTGCTCCCGCTACATTGTGGCAATGGCGGTCAGACGGCTGCTGATGGAGACGGGTAGCGTCACGGACCGGGGGCTGTACTTCACCACTGTACAGCCGGGTGAAAAGGGCAATGAGGAGAAGAGACCCGTCGATGCGGAGCGTATCGCCGTACAGATTCAGAATCTGAAAGCGGATGCGGACATGTACATGACCGTGCTGCTGCGTACGGTACGGAACTGTTTTGAGAATTTCTATGAGGGTGATCCCAGGCAGATATACGACCGGGACAATGACCATAAACGCACATTCTGGACATGAGGGAGCTTCGCATTGCATACCGTAGATTCGGAATCCACCATGAGATAATCCGCCAGGTACCTCAGAAGTGGGAGGAACTGACACCGACACAGTTCCTGCTCGTGTCGCGGCTTTATCTTCAAGAAATAGACGAACCATCCTTCCTGAAGGAGTTCTATCCCCTGCCGTCCGGGGTTGGTTCCGACACCTATTACAGTTATAAGCTGGGCGAACTGGTGGAGTTCATCAGCGACTGCCGTGTCCGGATGGACCGCTTTATCCTTCTTGTCGTCTCCGGGCTGAAAGCACCAGGAGAACGCTTGAAGGGGATGTGTTTCGAGCACTTCATGCACGTGGACACGGCTTTCAACCGATATGTCCGTGACGGCAAGGATGCCTCACTGGACACTTTCGTATCAATGCTCTATTTGAAAGACAACGAATATATTGTCCTACCGTCGGGTGGGAAAAACGGCTTATTTAGCAGGCAGAAACCGCTGATACTGCAAAAACGGATAATGAAGGTGGCAAAAATGGACAGGCACGTCAAGTATGCCGTATTCTTGAACTACGTTTTTGTCAAGAGGTGGCTTTCAAAGGCTTTTCCTTTCCTCTTTCCGTTGGATGATGAACCGGAACCGGAGGAAAATCGGAAAAGACCAACAGCACCGTCTGTCAACTGGCTCGACATCTTCGACGCTTTTGTCGGTGACGATGTGGCAGTGATGGAGAAATACCAGGCAATGCCGGTGGCAACGGCATTCCGCCTGCTCAACAAAAGGATACGTGACGCCCAAAAACAGAAGAAATGACTTTTTCGGAATACATAGAGAATCTGGCTGAAAGGCATGTCGATATACGACACAAGGAGAATGATGAAGTACACTTCCTCTCATCAGAACGGGAGAAGCATACGGCACTGGACAGCGTGCTCCACTATCCGGCAGTGATTGTAGACCGTGGCTCAGGATTCGGTTACGGCGGTAATCCGGGCGCATACCGAAAAGACCGCGATTACCTGCTCTTCATTGTGGAGCATGTGTCCGACACCTCCGACTATGAGCAGATAGAGGCTGCCCTTGACAAGTGCGAGCGCATTCTTGATGAGCTGCTCAACCGGGTACTCGAAGACAAACGGAAGAACCGCCAATGGCTTGCCTTTTCACTCGAAGAGGTGGAAGCGGACTATGTGGTGAACAATGATAACCAACTCTACGGCGTAGTTGCGGCTGTTAGTCTGTCCGAACCTTATAAAGCTTTGAACTGCCGGAAGGCATTTTTTTAATACTGTATGTCTGATACACTTACAACATTGAAAGAACTGGCGGCGCAGGTGCGTGGTACCACCGAAGAGGGCGAGAATACGGCTGAACGAATCGGGCGCCTCTTTGTGGGTATCCTTGCCCTCATGGAAGCTCCCGGTGTTCCGTCCAATCCTTCCGAAGGATACGATACGCTTGACACATTAAAGAAACTGGCGGCGCAGGTGCGTGGTGCCACCGAAGAGGGCGAGAATACGGCTGAACGAATCGGGCGCCTCTTTGTGGGTATCCTTGCCCTCATGGAAGCTCCCGGTGTTCCGTCCAATCCTTCCGAAGGATACGATACGCTTGACACATTAAAGAAACTGGCGGCGCAGGTGCGTGGTGCCACCGAAGAGGGCGAAAACACCGCTGAACGCGTTGGACGGCTCTTTGTGGGTATCCTGAACCTCCTTGCCGGTGACCGTTTTGTGATAACGGTTGGCGTGAATCCCAATGATATCGGGAAATGTACCGTGACCGCCGCAGGAGATGTGATTGGCATTGCCGCTTCCGAGGATGGCAGCTCGTATACGATAACCTGCGTTGCAGGCGGTGCCGTGACGGTGAGAATAGTCTCCGAGGATGGCTACCAGGTGTCACAGCTGAACGTGGACAAGGTAAGTCAAGGCGCGGTGTCCGAATATACCTTTGACGGCCTGGACGCCGACCATACCATGTACGTCTGGATGGTGGCGGAAGAGGACGAGCAGACAGACCATGACTTCCTTGTCCGCAGCGACCTTGCGGATGTGACATACAGCAGCATCGGTGAATGCCTCAATTCTGTCAAGGAGGACTATCCAGACGGACTTACACGGGACATAACCGTTTCTTGCGTGAGGAAGGCTACCGAGATACGTGGTTCGCAGTACAACAGCAGATACGGCATATGGGTTTCCTCTTTAAGCGACTGGAACCAGAATAGCGTCCATGTATTGACCATTGACGGCCGGAGCCAGTATACCCTCAATTGCAAGTGGCTGGGCGGTCTGGAGTTCGGCAGCGTTGACAATGTGGTATTCAAAGGCATGACATTCAAGAATTTCTATAACCAGGCCGGACAATCGGCCCCGGAAGAGCTGGCCGCCATCATGTTCAGAAAATCCGGTTCCGGCGCTGACTGCAGGAACATAATCCTGTATAATTGCCGGTTCGACGGACATTTCGTCAACGGTTCGGGCAACAGAGTGTATGCCTGGGCAGGTGTACGCCTGAAAAGCACGGTCAATTGCATCGTGCGCCGGTGTACATTCAAGGATGCCGGTTCCGTGGTCCTGATGATCAGCGGATGCGCAAGTACGGAAATAACCGGCAATTCCATCCAGGGGGATTACCATACGGACCCGAACACCTCACTCATCTCCCATCCGGTAATAGTCTCCGCATCCGGTAACAACGGCATCATCAGACTGGCCGACAATGACCTTAACGGCGCATCGATGAAGGAATATGCCGTGTCGTTGTCCGGATTCAACCGGATAGAAATAGCACGCAATACCATAAGGGACGGTTCCGGACAGTTCTTTACCATCGGGTCTGCGGATATGATTTCCATTGAGGACAACGTGATGCATGGCAATATCACGGATGGTCTGTACTCCTACTCACGCCGCATTTTCGGATGTGGAGATGTCGGGAAACTCGAATTCAGGAACAATACCGTCTACATGAACGGTAAATTCTCGACCAGCCAGGAGATACTGTCCGCCAATAATGTGACGGACATAGTGAACTGTAACAATATCATCCTGAATCCGTCGGGCAGATGCTACGTGCTGCTGAAACTTGGCGGGATAACCGGCAGTTATACCGCATACAGGAATCTGTACGCATCTTCATTCTATGACAATAATCCGCAGTACAGATGGGGTAACTTCAGACCTCTGGAGTGTGCCAACAACAGCAGGGATGACGGCTATCTCGATATGGAATTCACAGACCAGAACCGTCTGTTGTCCGCATTCCAGGCTGCCGGGTATGAGTCGGGAAGCTGGGCACTCCCGGAGAAGGCCGTCGTGTTGAATATCCAGGACGGGGGAACGGACTACAGACTGAAGGAAAGCCTTGCGGACACTTATCAGGAGTATATTCCCGAACTTCCCGAATTTGATTTTGAATACAAGAGACACGGCGCTTCAGCCACGATAGGCGCCTATAACCTGCAGGGCGCAGAATGGGACGAATCCACGGATGGCAGTACCGGTTATGAAGGTGTGAACACGGTGGACCAGGCAACATTCACCGATGCCGGGGTTTATCAGATTCCGACCGATGATACGATTGTGCTTCGCTTGAACAGTAAGAACCGGGACGCTTTGTTAAAAACGACTCTGACCCCTGAAACGGGGGAACCTATCATGTCTTTCGGGCAGATAGCCTCCTTGTCCCTTCTCTGCATATCCCGGGACGGGATGTATGTCCGCGATAACTCTTATGATGTGGAAATAGAACAATCAAATTATGAGTAACCAGACAATAAATGACAAGCTGGTGACCGGCATCGGACGTGTCAGCCTTACCACGAGAACCTCCGAGTCTTTCCCCCTGGTGGGTGAAAAGGTCCGGTTGACCGCGTTGACCAGATGGGCGGAGCGGGTGAGCTTCAAGAAGATGAGTACCCCGGATGCCTCTCCGACGGAAGAGACGGTAGGGAATACGACACAAAGCACGTCCACTGAACTGACGGTGGCCGCCGAGGGTGAATTGCGCCAGGACATCCGCGCATGGAATTACGGCAGTTATGCCGACGAACGCTTTTCGTCTTTCAGGAAACGCTTCCTTTATGCGATGTCCCGCCAGCCGTTGCCCTATTTCAGGATCGAGGCCACGGAGATTGTACGTGTCGGGGAAACCGGCTACATAAAAATAATTTCCGAGAACGGTTATGCCACTTCCCGCAATAATACCATCGTCGCGCGTATATACAGGGAGAACGGGTCAAAACCGATCAGGACTATAGGCTTCGGCACGAGCCGTCCCGGTCCTACCTACTGGGCTTCCTCGGCATTCTCTTTCGGCAATCCTTCCGACCGGGGTATCTATGATATAGAGGTGGATGCCACTGATACGCTTACCGGAGTAACATTGACCAAGCGTGTCAACAAGCTGATAACTGTAACGCCTCGTTTGGCTGCACGGCCAGTAGAAGGTCAAGAACCAATAGGTACCATTACAGGAGGTGGCAATACACAGATAAAAATGTATGAAACCGGAGATAATGATCTGTACTGTACATTTGAAATTCCCAATATCACTTATTACGATGGTATCAATATAGCCACGATTCCAGCAGGATATGACGCCTATACACTCGTGCTTTCCAAGCCGGCGGTGGCGGATGACAACTGCTATAGCAAGGTCTGGCTAAAGGGCAATGGCAACGGCGGTGTGGCCAACGCGAGCGGGACCCCGCAGTTCAGCCATGATGCCCCGTTGGTGATAACCATTGACCAGGACACCCCCCTTGAGCTGCACGGGTATTCCTACAACTGCGTGAATTACCTGGATGACATTCACAATACGGTGTGGGACGGCCGGGGCTATCACAACCTGGAGCACGGCATCAGATTCTGCGCCAATCCCGTGACACGGCACAAGCCCGTCACGGCGATGATGCTGCTCAACGGAACGAGCGATGTCGAGGTGTTTGAATGCGAATTTACGGATGTGTCCTTTTCCCCGGTAATGAGCAAGACGGACCCTACTCCCGACAAGCCTCAATACTGGAAGGGGAACTTTGAGGAGAAGGACTTCTGGTGGCACCATAACTATACGCATGATACCGACTGCGAGGGCTGCTATATCGGCTATTTTGACAGTGGGTATCAGGAGATGACTTACACCGGGAATGACATGACCCTGATAAATCTTGAGGGTGAAGAAGTGAAATACCATTCCGGACAGCTGTGCAAAGTGACGGCGCACCAGCTTACCGGTTTCCGCTTTTATCGGAATGTCCATGAACGCACCGGCTATGACGGTGCCCAGATAAGCAACTGTTTCGGGGAAGTGTGCTATAACCGGCTGTATGGTTGCGCCTGGAAGCAGGAGGCCTCCCAGACATCGGGGCTGTCCATACAGGGATTCAGTGGCAGGTGCTACAATAATGAGGTGATTGAATGTTATGGCCCCAATATCCAGATGGGGCCGATCGGCGACATCGAATTCTTTAATAATATCGTCTATTCATCCCACGGCAGTGGCATACAGATGCTCTTCGGCTATAGGAACCAGTACCAGAACCCGTCTGATATACCCGAAGGGAGCGCTGCTGTCAATGATGCCATTCGAATGGTATTGCACAACAATGTGATTGCAACTCCGGGAATAACCGTGAATGGGCGCAATACCGTCCAGGTGACCGGGCTTCATATGTATGATAACCTACTGGCCAATAACGGGAACCTGGTAGGCAATATGGCCGGTTCGACCGAGACGCAATGGAAAGAGCAGGCGGTGAACAATGCGGTATTCAAATTTTCGGAGCTGTACGACAAGTCGGAAGAATACAAGATTGCCGATTATGAGAACGGTGATTTCCGGCTGGCACATAATTCCCCGTTGGTATCCGCCGGCCTGGGCACTTCCTTTGAATTCGATTTCAACGGATACAGGAACTGGCTGCCGGGAGGACTTTCGCCTATCGGGCCGTATCAGGGGAAATATGTCGATTCGTCCGTTGTCCATGTCCCGTTGGTGCTGCTCTCCGTCTCCATTGACAATGACGCTGCGGAACTTGAAGATACGGAGCTTGATGTAAGCTACAGCTATAACGGGAAAGCCACGCAATGCCGTATCGGCGAACACGCGGACCTGAGTGATGCCGAATGGGTGAATATCACACCGGGCCCCATAGTTTATCGGCTGAAGGATACCGCGTATGGCGTGAAGACGGTGTACATGCAACTCCGGAATAACAGCGAGACGAGCGACATCCTAAGTGACAGTATCAACTATACGTTCAAGTCCCTGGTCCTGGATTCCATAGTCATTGATAACGGGGCTGGTACCACCTGGCATCGGGAAGTGTCTGTGGCCATGGATTATACCGAAGGGAGCTCTCCGGCTGAAAGTTACCGTGCCGCAGAGAGCGGGACGTCATTGGAAAACGCCGCATGGCTTGCAGTGTCCAATCCTTTCGGTTTTACTTTATCGGACGGTATAGGAATGAAAACGCTCTATGTACAGATGAAAGACAGTGAAGGCAATATGACGGATGTCGTGTCATCTTCCATCGAGCTGGTCGCGAAACCGCAAGAGATAACGGCCATATCCATGCAGTGGGGGAATTTCATATCATATGTCGATGAGGACAGAATCAACAAGGGTGTTCCCGTAGGCTCCCATTATCCGGTCAAGTCCAGTCTTGGCAATGTGACGGCCAGGGTTGCCCGTACCACAAGTTCTGTTTCAGTCTTTTCCGACAGTTATGCCGGTGGCGTTACCGGGAATGATTCCTTCGCATACAAGGACATGTATATGTACCGGAACCAGCCCTTTACCGCTTACAGTGGAGCCGGTGGAAGTTACATGTACTCTTTTACTGATATTGCTCCCGGGAAATACCGTATCCGTATTTTTGCAAGCAGCGTGAATCCGGCAGTCGTAAATGACAGTGCATATTACAAGGCATATACGGGCTACGGAACGGAAAATCAGGTGGAATATTCCTTTGACAAGCCTACAAGCTTTTTGAACAATGTCAACGAGTGGATGATACGGGAGGTTGACATCCCCGACGACGGGCTCATGACGCTTGAATTCGGGATGGGCAGCGCAAGCACGACAGCCTTGAGACTGGGCGTGATGAACATCATTGACTTTGTGGAAGTGGTGCCGATAACTGATTTTGACATTGCCATCACGGAACAAACGGGTACCTGTATCCAGTTCACGGGAATTTGCCGGCCTGCCAATTGTACGGAAGATGATTTTGCATGGAGCATACTGGAAAGCACCCGTTCCGCGACCATCAATCCGAGGACCGGATTGCTTTCTGTCAGTCCGGCTGCTACGGCTGAGGAGATAATTACCGTTCAGGCCGTAAGTCCGTATAGTCCGGAACTGGTGCGGACCAGGCAGGTGACAATCAAATATGATGCGCCCCTGGAGGGCCTGGCGATTGTCGGCAGTGCCTCACCCGTCGGCAGGCATGCACAATATTCGGTGGCATATATGCCTGATACGACTACCCAACGGAATGTCATCTGGAGCATTGTCAGCCAGGACAGTGGAGCGGATGCCGCCATTGATGATACCGGCAGGTTGACATTTGGCGGAAGCGGGAACATAAAGATACGGGTGGCTTCTGCAGACAATCCTTCCATATCGGCGGTACTGGATGTGGCTGCCACTTACCATGACATTGACAATGTCGGATATTTTGAGACTTCCGTCAACGGCTCATTGTTTTTTGATACCGGGATATTGCCGAATCTGAATACAAAATCTGAAATGGTTATCGTCCCCGGCAGTTTGACAGACATCTGTGATTTGTTTGGCAGCCGCGAATCCTCGGCTGATACCGCCAAGATGTACATGTTCAAGGGGAATAACCAGGTGTCTTCCGGAATGGGTTCAATCAATACAGGCAACATAGCTACCGCGTTCGACTTGTCGCAAAAGGTGGTGTTCACGCTTGACAAGGATAACTATACGGTAGTCAACGGAGACAATACCTATACGAAGGCGATTGGAATAACAGAGGTGTTTGCCAGTGCAAGAACAATGTATGTCGGGAAAATCAACACGCCGGAATCGGGCAGGCAATCCATAAAGGGCAGACTCTATGGCTGCCGGATATGGGAGTCGGATGTGCTTGTTGCCGATTTTGTACCTTGCCTCAATGGTGGTGTTCCAAGTATGTATAATACGGTTGACGGCAGCTACCATGACAATCTCGGTAGTGGGACGGGGGTGACATATCATGAATAATAATACAAACGAACTTGATTTATGGCAAAAGCAGAAATCTTATTCAAGGTCATCCGCAAATGGGAAGGTGGATGGAGTGACCACAAAAATGACAAAGGTGGCAAAACCAATATGGGGATAACCTTGTCTACGTGGAAAGCATGCGGTTATGACAAGGATGGTGACGGAGACATTGATGCAGATGATTTACGCATGATTACTCCGGACGACGTTTTTCATGTTTTCAAGAAGTATTATTGGGACCGTTACCAAGCGGACTTCATACACAACCAGTCCATTGCGAATATCTGTGTGGATTGGGTGTGGGCCTCCGGACGTCCCGGTATCACAAGGGTACAACAACTACTGCAAATCAATGTAGACGGCATCGTAGGTCCTCAGACGGTTGCAAGTATCAATCTGGCCAACCAACGGCAGCTGTTCGAAGCTATCAAGACAGACAGAATCCGGTTTATTGAAGAAATCTGTAAAAGGGACCCGTCGCAGCTCGTATTCCGGAAAGGATGGCTGAACCGGGTCAATGATTTCAAGTTCTCTGTCCGTTGAATTCTTGTCCTTTTTTCCACTCTTTTCAGCCCTTAGTTTTGTGTCCGGAACTAAAGACTTTTTTATGGCAATAACTGAAGAAAAGAGTTTAATGACCTCCGAGAAATTCAATCGAGGAGTTGAGAACTGGACGTGGAAAGTCAAGAATACCTCCGTAAATATTCTACAACGGACACACGCAACCGGCAGATTGCGTAGGGAACTGCAATCCCGTTGGCTGAAAGACCGTGAAGGTGGACCGGCTTATGTCGGTCTGGGTTTCCGCTTTGCCCGGTATGGTGCGTACCGGGAATATGGCGCCGGGCGTGGATATATCGTCAAGAACGGAATTATAATGAAGGGACATTCGGCATGGAGCGATAAGAAGAAACGTCAAGAACTGCGTTCTCTACGTGTTTCTGAATATCGCATCCGGCGCATGCGTACCGTTGATGAACACTATGCCGTTATCCGGCGAAGTCCCCTACCCTGGTTAGACCCTCCCATTGTGGATAACATCGAATCACTGGCTGATTTATCCGGAGAGTATTACGGTGACCAGGCACTCAAGAATGTGCTTCAGAAGTTTGATAAAATAACAATTGAAAAACGTTATGGCAAAAAGTGACAAGACTGTCAAAAGAGGTGTCTACTTGTACATCGATGGCAAGGAAATTAAGAATGACATCAATTCCATTGATTTGGAGATGAAACGCCTACAGCGTGACATTAAGGAAATGACACGCGGCTCTGAGGAATACAACCGCACCATGGCGAAGATACAGCATCTTCAGGGGATTTTAAAACGGCATCGCCAGGAGATAAAAGGCATCACCACCGAAACCAAGAAAGCGACTGTCAGTATTGGCAGTATGGTAGACTGGTTCAACCGTTTCGGTGGAGTTATCTTGTCCGTAATAGGTTTCCTGACCGGTTTTACCCTTGCCTTGCGCGCCATCAGAGACGAACGCAACAAGTTGGAGGAGTCCCAGGCCGGGCTGAAAGCCTTGACCGGACTTGATGATGACAGCATTGCCTGGTTGACCGGGCAGGCCAAGACGCTTTCCACCACCATGACAAAAGAGGGCTTGCGTGTCCGCCAGTCGGCAGCCGAAATCCTGGATGCGTTCATGCTGGTCGGTTCGGCCAAGCCGGAACTGCTTGGAGACAAGGAAGCGCTCAAGGCTGTTACGGAGGAAGCCATGCGGTTGCAAGCGGCAGCCAAGGACATCACCCTGAACGAAGCGGTTGATTCACTTACCTTATCACTCAACCAATATGGGGCGGCAGCAGACCAGGCAGGACGGTTTACCAACGTATTGGCCGCCGGCTCCCAAGCAGGTTCCGCCAATATCGCAAGCCAGGCAAAGGCTATCCGGAATGCAGGTACCGCAGCGGCTTCGGCCAATGTTCCCATTGAACAGACGGTCGCATTGATTGAAACGCTTGCCTATCGAGGTATAAAGGATGAAGTGGCCGGAACGGGATTGAAGAAATTCTTTCTGGTTCTTCAGACCGGAGCAGACGAGACCAACCCCAAAATCGTCGGGTTGGATAAGGCACTGGAGAATCTGAAGAACAAGAACATGGACGCAGGCGCCATCAAGAAAATGTTCGGGGAGGAAGGCTACAATACCGCATCCGTAATCCTTCAGAACACAGAGATGGTGAAAGACTTCACCGCTGCCGTCACCGGTACCAATGTGGCGTATGAGCAGGCGGCCATAAACAGTGATACTGCACAGGCCAAACTGGAGCAGGCACGTAATAAGATGAAGCTGGCAGCCATTGACCTTGGCGAGAAGTTGAATCCGGCTCTGACGGTGAGTACGAATATGCTGACCAATGTGCTCAAGTATTTGCCGGGATTGATTGACTGGTGCAAAAAATGGGGCACAACAGTAATAACACTAACGGTTCCTCTGGCAGCTTATTATACCACATTAAAGCTCATATCTCTTTATCATACTACTTACAACTTAGTCTTACGAGCAGGAATCGCCATCCAAACGGCTTACCGGGTAGCCACCACTGCTTTGAACGACGCATTGGCAGGAGATTACAAGGCAATAGGCAGGTTGATATTACAGATGCGCTCTCATAATATCGTAACCCGGACAGTGGCAGCAAGTACACTACTTTTCCGAGCTGCGCTGGAGACTTTAACCTTCCGCTTCTCTGCCGCAACTAAAGCGGCACGGGCAGCATGGGCGGTATTAGGATTAAATCCTTTTGTTGCTATTGCCACAACCGTTGCAGCCGCAGCAACAGGACTGTATATCTACGCTCAGCGTACTTCTGCTGCAGCACGTAGGCAAAAGGAACTGGTGGTTATGAATAGAGAGGCTGAAAAAAGCATTAGCGAAGAAAAAAATAAGCTGGATGCTTTACGGAAAGTGCTTGAGGATTCTAAAGAACCATATGAAAAACGGAAGGCTGCATTAGAAGATATTCAGTCCATTGTTCCGGAATATCATGCTTCATTGACGGAAGAGGGGGTGCTTATCAACAACAACACGCAAGCGCTGGACGGTTATGTAGAAAAGCTGTTGCTCACAGCCAAACAGCAAGCGGCCAATGCCAAATTACAAGAAGCCCTGGCACAAAGGTCAGAATGGATTCAGAAGAACGGTTCCGATGCCATGAAATTTAAAAATCTCGAATGGGAGATAAATGACCCCGTCAATATGGACAAGTCCGTTGAGGAACTTGCAGCAGTCAACGGGATATCGCCCACTGCATACCGCGTATGGGTTACCCAGAAAAAACGTCTTGACGATAACGTTCGGTATTACGAACAGATGATGCAGGATTATACCTCCCAGTTGCTTGCCATCAACGATAAATACAAGACTATTACTCCAGATTCTCCAACAATTACCGGAAACGGTGGCAGTGGTGGAGGTTCTGAATCTGAAGAAGAGCGGAAAAAACGTGTCAGCAAGGAATTGGAAAGGATAGAAAGTGAGCATTTGGCGAAACAGACTCTATTGAAACAGCATTATTTGTCCAATGATAAAATGACACAAGAGGAATATTTGCAGCTTTTATCGGATTTGGAAATTAAATATTTGAATGAAAAGCTCAAAATTGCCAGCTTGGAACCAGAGAAACGTGAAGAGATAAATAATTTAATTCTTGATAAACAACTCAAGTTAAAAGAAAAAATCCGTGATATTCTCAGCGGGATAGACCGATATGCAGATGATGAGAAACAGAAGCAGCTTAATAAATTGGATGCACAAGAAAGAAGTGAACTACTGACATTAAAGCAGGGACAAGAACGCAAACTCATGTCTGAAGAAGAATACCAGCAGGCAGTATTGGACATTCGTAAAAAATACCAGAAAGAACGGGAAAAGAAACAAGGCAAAGAGAGCAAAAAAGAGCAGGAATATTATAACGAAAGACTTAAAAACGTAATCTCCGATGCTTATAAGTCCAAAGAAGGCAACCCGTTGAACTTTAAAGGATATTTTTCTTCATTGTACGAAGAAATGCAAAATGCACAAGAGGAATTGGAACTTGATCCGGAAAACTCTCCACTTGTAGATTACTTGGGAGGATTGGAAAATGAAGCTGAACAAAAGTTGAAAGACATTATCGGCTTACTGCAAGAAACATCTACCGAAATAGGTAATGCGCTTGGCAATCTCATGACCGGTAACCAAGAAGGTTTCCGTGACTCTTTGAGAAGTATCCTACAAACAATGCTTAGTTTTGTGGAGAAGGAAATGATATTGACCATCGGTAGCGTTACGATAAAAAGCTTTCTCCTTAATCCTATTGGCGCTTTGGCATCAATTGGTAAAATACTTGCCATCAAAGCTGCTTTTGCCACTGCCAAAACAGCCATTGGTAATTTCTACACCGGTGGCTATACCGGTCCAGGTGATTGGAATCAGCCGCAAGGTATTGTACACTCCAATGAATTCGTCGCCAACCGTTTTGCTGTGGCCAACCCGAATCTGCGACCGATATTCGACGCCATTGACGTGGCACAGCGTAGCGGTAATGTTGGTAATCTGACAGCTGAAGACATAGCAGCTGTGGCAGGTTCTGGAAAGAATACACGTACCGTACCTGCCAAAGCACCCGCTGCCAGCGCCACAACGACGACCAATGACCCGGCTATGGTGGCGATGCTGATAGAATGTACCCGCGTATTGCGGAAGCTTAAAAACAGGCTGGATGACCCTTTGGTAGCGGAAACTTATGTTACCGGCAAACGGGGTATCAACCAGGCACAAAAAGAATATCAGAAGTTGAACAACAATAAATCACGCAACAAGCAATGACAGAATTATACATTGACGGGCAATTGACCGCCCTTCCTAAAGGGTTCAACATTACGTTCACCTCCGAGAATCCGTATTTCACCCGCAGCTCCAATTATTCCTTGGACATAGAACTCCCCATGCCTGCCAATCATGCCATATTCAAGCACGTGAACAGACTGGATGTGACGAAAAAAAAGACTATCCTTCCGGCCACACTCATCGTTAACGCCAGATGCCTGCTTTACGGCAGTGCGGTTTTACTCTCAGTAGAAGATGCACTGGTTAAGGTACAGCTCGTATCGGGTAATGCGGAATTTAATCTGCTGACGAATGATGATCTGTATATTGACGAACTTGATTTAGGTACAATCAGTTGGCCGAACAACAATCAGAACCGTTTCCAGCCACCTGCCAATATGGTGAACTACTACGGTTCGGTGGACGACATTGAAGCTGTATGGTTGCCGGTGTTCTATCAAGAAGCCAAATGGGAGAACCTTCAGAACGATGCAATCTATGAGTTCGGCACGAACAATTTTACCCTTTGCCCCTATTATGGCCGTCGATGTGTACAACCATACCTTTTGACAGTCATCAAGAGAATAGTGGGGCATTTTGGCTATAGGTTCGATACCTCCTTCTTTGATAACAATTTCTTGCGGAACGTTTATGTATGCAGCGCGGTAAGCAGCAACCGGGTGGCCGCCGCATTGCCGCACTGGACTGTTTCCGAATTCTTTGATGAACTGGAGAAATTCCTTTGTGCGGTTACAGTGGTCAACGAACGCACCAAAGTAGTGAGCCTCGTAGGGCTTAACGATTATTTTACAGAATCCGGAAAGGAGATAATTCCTGCATCCTCCCTGCTACGGGAGTTCACTGTGGATATTGAAGATGAAAAGAATGAGAAAGACTTGAGCACTGGCAATGTGGGCTACAATCTGCCTTCCCATACGGATGACGGCTATCTGCGAATTGAAAGGGACATCATAGAGGCTGCATACAAACAAGAATATGATTCTTACGATGCAATGCTGACCGCATACAACGGAATGGGTGACGGTGACAAGAAAAGTACAATCTTTATTGTTGGTAAACGGTATTATATCAACTACAATGAAAATGATAAGAATACGCTGCGTGAAGTCAATTTGTATGCGGATTTAATCCGTGACCCGGAATCGTCCGATGTAGAGACCTCACTCGGAATCGTCCCGGCTAAAATTATTCAGTTCAATGTCGGTGTGTATGGCTCTGTAGCTGATTACGATTTGTCCCGTCCGTACACCTCCATGGTATTGAACATACCCGCGGTGGGCTACCAGGCTACTGTTGCCAAGCAGGAGCGCTTCAATGTCCAGGAAGCCATAAACGGTGACGTGGAGCTGAAGGAGAAGCAGGAAAAAAACGGGCACATGGAAGTGGCTGTCAATACCGGTAAGTTCAACCGGCAGAACGTAACTTACAGCGGTCAGACACATGCCTATGATTATGCCTATCCTTTTACGGACTACCAGCAGAAGACCGGAGCACAGCTCACGGACTTCCTTCCGTATTCCCTAAGCTTGAACGATGTTTGTCCGGACAGTGTCGGACATCGGTTGTCGACACTCAGTCTGTTTCACTCCAATATCCCTTACACAATCCAGTTCCAAGCCAATAAGCTGCCAGATGTGAATAAGATGTTTCTTATAGGCAACAAGCAGTATTTGTGCGAGAAGATTGAGACGGAAATAGATGTTGATGGATTAAGCAAGGTACTGAAGGGAACTTTTTACCGGATAGAATAATAATGTTAAAAAGACATCTGCCTCTCAAAAATAACTCCTTTTTCCCTTGCGTAATTACCAAAAGGTTATTATATTTGCACTGTCATTAAGAATCGCGATCTTTTTATGACTGAAGAAGAAGAGCTAAAGGCTCGGATTGAAGCTGCGAAAAAAGACCTCAGCTTCTTTTCCCTCTATTGGGATGACATTCAGAATACTGATTGGATTTCCGATGAGGAGCTTGAGGAAGGCATCAATGATTGTCTCGATGACTTGAATGATGCACAAGACAAGCTGAATGAAAACGGTAGCCCTCCTTGAGGGGGCTACTTTTTCTCTAACATATAATTTTTAGGCTTATGGACGTACAGAAAGAATTGGGAAAATGGAAGTCGGAATATGTAAAATGCAATACTCCGGAGGAATTGGCCGACCATAAAAAACGTTTCAGGGCTTTTCTGCAGACGCTTTCACCGGAAGATAAAAAAGCGTTTGCGCAAGCATTCCAAGATGGTGCCAGGCAATCAATCAATGAAGCCCAAGCCATTGTGAAAACAGTAGAAATCAGGCAGACCTTAGAAAAAGTATTGCCTTTCGCTTCTATGTCGTATATTGCCCAGCACTATTTTGGCAGAACACGCCAATGGCTATATCAACGGATTAACGGAAGTGCGGTAAACGGCAAACCAGCCAACTTCACCGCTGATGAACTGAATACTCTATCTTTAGCTCTATCTGAGCTTGGCGACATAATGAAAGATACTTCTCGGTCTATCGCGAGGCCGTAAGGTTTTTAATGACAGAGGGGCTTCCACGGGTTGGAAGCCTTTTTTATTTCATTATTCAAATAATCATGAATTAAATTTAGAATAAAAAGTTTTTTTATTTTGTTAAGTTTGATAAAATCACTATTTTAGCAACGCCAAAAAATGAATTAAATGAATCCTTTTCCATAGTGTAACCCATAAGATTGGGTTCAGGTTTATTCATTCCTGTAGGCGCACTATAGTGAAGGATTCGCCATTTAATATTATGACAAACAAAAAATACAAATCTATCAGTATTTCTAATTTAATTATAAATCCAGATAATGATCGTTTTGAGTCTGTTGAGAATGAAAAGCAGGCTATAGACATAATGCTAACAAAATTAGGAGACAAAATTTATTATATTGCGATACATATTTTAGAGAATGGGTTGTCTCCCAAGCCATTTTATGTTATGCCATCAAAGAAATCTAACAAGAAATTTCTTGTAAAGGAAGGAAACAGAAGAACCACAGCATTAAAATTGATGGCTAACCCTAAGTTAATTGATTCTAAAAAACATGCTTCATTAAAGAATCGTTTTTTTAAGCTGCATGAAAGATTTATGGAAACTCCGATTAGAAAAATAATGTGCTATATTTATGATGATGTAGAAGAGGCAGATAAATGGGTTCGATTAGAACATACAGGAGAACAGAATGGAGTTGGTATAGTTGAGTGGAAACCAGAGCAAGTACAGAGATTTGATATAAAACATGGAAAAAATAAGTCTGTAGAAATACAAGCTATTGATTTCATACGAACATCTCCTTTCGTACAAGAAGAAGTAAAGAGGGCTTCCGAAAACATTAAACTCACAAATTTCGCTCGTTTATTAGGAGATAAAAGTGTTCGGGAAATTTTGGGTTTAAAGTATATAAATTCTAAATTAAGTTCTAATCTTGAAGAAGAAGAAATAGCTAAGGCCTTAGGGCAAATTATTTTAGATTTGTCTGATAAAGATTTTAAGGTTAGTTCTATATATAATGCCAAGCAAAGAAAAGATTATATTCAAGGCTTAGGAGAAAAACTGCCTGATAAGAATAAGACAATAGGAGAAGTTTGGAGGTTGGATAATCCATTAGAACAAATTCCTAATTTGGAAGAAGAAGATAATACAGCAAAGAATGAGGGAAGTGATTTGCATTCTAAGGGACATTTAAAGAAGTCTATTCCGACCCAACGTAAAACTCTTATACCCAATAATTGTATTATTAGGATTTCCAATCCAAAAGCAAATAAAATTTATGATGAATTGAAAAAAATAGATGTTCGAAGTTTTGTTAATTGTGCAGCTGTCACTTTGAGAGTTTTTTTAGAATTAAGTGTAGATACTTTCATTGAAAAAAAAGGATTACTTAAAGAAGGAGAAATTTCGGCTTCCAATTCTTCAAGAAGTTTGTATCAGAAGGTTAATGATGCTAGTCAATACTTATATAAAGAGAAAATTGCAGATGAAACAATATTAAAAGCTGTAAAATTATTAACCAAAGAACGTAATTCTATTTGGGGAGTGGATACAATGAATGCTTATGTACATAGTAACAAACTTTCCCCTGTGCCAATAGATATTCAAACAACTTGGGATAATATTCAGGATTTTATGGTAACTTTGTGGTCTCAAATAGAATCAGAATAATTATATGATGCGTTACTCGCCACTTAGATACCCTGGAGGAAAAGGAAAGATATCTTCTTTCTTTTCTGAATTATTTGTTGCAAATAATTTAATAGGGGGAACCTATATAGAACCCTATGTTGGCGGAGGTTCCATAGCTCTTTCTTTGTTAATTAACGGGGTTGCCAATCAAATTATTATAAATGATAAAGATCGCTCATTATTTGCTTTTTGGTATTCTATTTTAAATTATACAGATGAATTCTGCCAGCTAATAGAAAATACTCCTATCACGATTGATACTTGGTATGAACAAAGAGAAATTCAAAAAAACAAAACTAATGCCGAACTATTATCTTTAGGATTTTCGACTTTCTTTTTAAATAGGACAAATCGTTCCGGTATTATAAAAGGGGGAGTTATCGGTGGGCTTAATCAAACTGGGAATTATTTAATTGATGCTCGTTATAATTCTGATGATTTGAAAAAACGTATTAAATTAATAGCTTTATATAAAGACAAAATTGAATTGCATAATTTAGATGCAGTAGAGTTAATTCATAATCTACAGAGTAATCTACCAAATAATTCCTTGTTTTACTTTGATCCACCTTACTACAAAAAAGGTAAGGGTCTCTATATGAATTATTATGATGACCAAGACCATAGAGATATTTATAATGCAATCGCAGGATTAGAAAATATAAAGTGGGTGGTAACTTATGATAAAGAAGATTTTATTCTTGACCTTTATTTAAAATTCCGAATGTACGAATATTCTCTAAATTATAGTGCGGCTACAGTTGGAAAAGGGCAAGAGTATATGATATTCTCTGATAATTGTATTGTTCCAGAAAAAAGTTCCATAAATTTCAACAAGGTAATAACAATCTAAAACTTACTCTATTCACAAGCTGGAGTATCTTCATTATCTACTTCATTAAAGCAAATGATTGTAGAAGTATTAATAAAAAGTTTTCGATTATACAGCAAACAAAAAAATCTCCGTTTTTCTTTTGTCATTCCAAAAACAACCTCTATATTTGCAGTGCTCTTCATTTTGACAAGGCGAGACTGTTCGCCAACTTTTGCCGTTGGCATTTTTTATGCCCAATGGTATTCTATAGTTCCGACCCCCGTGTGGAGTGTTAATGCACCCACTGCCTTGTCAAGGTGAAGAGCAACGGGAAAGCGGAACTTTCTTTGTTTATAAGTTTTCCAGTTTTTTGGAGAAAGTTCCCTTTCCCGTCTTTAATAACATATTGTTTTATTTTAAATGCTCTTCATTATGACAAAACAATCTCAAAGCGCTCGCGGACGCTATGTATCCGCAGAGAAGGTTCAAGAACTGTTTGCCCAGTTGGGTATTGAATTGTGCGCCGGCCGTAAACGTATCCGTGCAGCACGTAGTGAAAATACCATTTCCATCTATGTCAATGGTGGGACAGTCAACATCACCTTTAATGAGAAAGGAGGCAAAGCATGATGTTCTTTGTTTACCATCTGCAGACCTATTCCCCCAAGAACCGGGCATGGAAAAAGGTTATTGATTATGTAGAGAAGTATAAAAACGTTCTTATCAAGGATGAACTTTCCCTGGATGCACTCAAGCATGAAATAGGCGATGTGGTTAACCGCATCAATGCCGAACACCCCAAGATGAAACGTATGAAATGTACTGCTACTCCTTTGGGACGTGACTGTACTATACGCATCGAGGCACATGTCATAAGTGGCGGATGCCCGGACACGGTATTCTTTCTCGATATTTGCAAGGTACGTTCCATTTATCAATTTAGTGAGAAGGCGAATATGCTGGAACAGAAAGGAGGTGAGAATGGATAATACTACCGTTAATGGAATTGTACTTGACGATTCCATATCTAATTGCTTATTGAAATTGCAAAATAATCGAGCGGCATCCCTTGCAGAATTGTTGGATGACAGTATCGGCTTTCTTCTTGAATACAGTGGTTATTTCTATGACAATTCAAAAACATTTTTGGATGTTTTAGCAACATTACATAATGCCCGTACCGAATTTTTAGGCCTTATTCCTAATCAGAAAGGAGGTGCCCAATGAAAAAGCCTATAGGATTCCGTTCTTATCAAAACGACGAAGAACCGGACAAACAAGACGAATTGGAGAAGCAACAAGCCGAGCGGCAGAAAGCCATAGCAAACTTCATCGGCCAGAACTACTCGCCCATCGGTACCACTTCACAGAAATGTTACAAGACCACCGCTGAACTGGTATATGAGCTGTCGAACATTGTCGATGTCGCTCCGATGGCGCTGGCCAAACAACTGGCTGATGCCGGGTACCATGTAGAATATTTGGCAGGACAACCCTACTGGGTGATGTACGAGAGAGCATAAATTCGTGCGGCTGCACCTCATTTTGTACAAACTTGTACAAATCGGTGCAGCCGCATTTATTTGATAAATAAAACATTATGAATCATCCGCACGATTGTACGGCTTTTGGCCCCTATTATAGGGTGAAGCTATTGAAACATTGCATGCCTTCCCGCTTGCTCTCATCCATGACGTGCGCATAAATCATCGTTTCCCGGATATTGCTATGTCCAAGCAATTTTTGCAGGCTGGATAAGTCTTTTGTTTTCCGGAGATAAATAGTTGCAAACGTATGTCTTCCTGTCTTGGCCGATATTTTTTTGTTAATCCCCAGTTCCTTGGCAATGGCCTTCAACTGTCGGTTAACGACCTGGTCACATTGAACGTTCCTGAACAGACGTCCTTCTTCCCTACCCTCTGCCCATTCTTCCAGAAGTTTTTCCGCAGGTACCGGCATCGGAATCTTTATCGGTTCCGGTTTACAGTTCCGGTTCTTCACACGGTAGTAAGTCAGCACATCATTGTTTACCTGCTCGATACAGAACATACGTGCATCCGTAATGTGCATGCTCGTGAAACACATGAAAAGGAAGAAGGCCAAGGTCAGCTGAAGCTTTTCCGGCAATGTTCTTTGATAGTATAATTGCACAAACAGCATCAGCTCCTCCTCTGTCAGATAGTCCACATCGCTTTTTATTCTTTTGATATGGAATTCCTGGAAAGGATTTTCTTCTATATAGCCCTTTCTGTAGGCTGCGGTGACATATATCTTGATGGTGGACATATTACGTTGTGCGGTTATCTCCGTATTTCCAAGCTCCTTTTTCATGTAAATCAGGTAGTCAGTCAGATAATCCGGAGTAAGGTCCTGGAACTGTAACAGTTCATTATATGCCTTGAACTTTTTCATACAGCTCAGATGATGCTTGAACGTTCCCATCTCTATTCGCCGGCTGTAGGTTTTCATATGCTCCTTCACGAAATCATGGAAAGTCTTATAATCACTTGGATTGTTATACTCCCGCATGAAAATATCTTTTGTCAAAGCCTGGTTCCTCAGCCGGAACTTCACCAATATATCGTTGACACGTGCTTTCAGGTTACTCACAATAAGATTTATATCCTTTGCTTCCTTACTGTTTCCTTTGAGGAGTCCGCTTTTCTCGTCAAACTTAGCAGCAGGTACAGACACTTTGCAAGGAAGCATTAACTTTTCCTTACCGAGATAAAAGGTTATATATAGCGGAGCATTGCCCTCTTTGGTCAATCTCTGCTTGTTCTGGATGACTCTTACCGTACTCATTTTTGTTTTCTAAATTATTTCTACCCACCGGAAAAGTGGAACTACGGAAAGCTGTGTTTCTGCTATGTTACCTACTTTTTGCACAAATTCTGTCGAAACTGGCAAGGTAGTAAATCGTTGATACCCAGCTAAACGACGAAAGGCAAGCAGTCTTTTTATCGACTACTTGCCTTATCGTTGTGATTCCGTTGCGATTCGGAATATAAAATACTATAAAACCAATACATATAACATTATATTAAAAATCAGAGTAATATAAAAATATTATATTGCATACCATTGCATTATGTTGTGCAATATTTGAACTGAGTTGTGCAATTTATGTATATTTGCACAACCGATATAACAGAGAATATATGACTACAGTAAAAGCATTTATAAGAACTGGGAAGAAAGATAAAGAGGTAAATGTCAGATTTCGATTATCTGATGGACGCAATGTACAGTTATTCCACAAATCAGATATTATGGTCTCTCCTACTCTTTGGGATGCCAAGACTGAAAAATATAAGGCTAAAAGTATTATAAAGTTAGACATAAGAACATCATTTAACACATCTATTGAAGAACGGAAGAATCTAATTTTATCCATTTATGGGAGCAACAAAGAATTAACCAGTGAAAAACTGGAAATCTTAATAGACCAGCACTTACATCCTGAAAAATATAACATCAGCAGTGAAGAGGAATCCATGTGTAGTATGTTCCAACGCTATGTTGACGGATGGCTAAATGCAGGTGTAATAGGTCCCGGCAGAAAGAAACATTACGATGTAGTGATAAGGGAACTGACTCGATTCCTCATTATCAATGGCATTGACGGGTTGCCGGTCAATGAATTCAATAAGGAACATATTCTAAATTTTCGTGATTTTCTACGCAAAGAATACACTCTGGTTGAAAAATTTCCAGAACTGTACGCAGAAATGAATAAGCGGAATATACCATCAAAGGAAAGAAGCCAGAATACAATTGCTGAGAAACTATTATTATTACAAGCATTTATGGTGGAGCTTGAAAGTAATGATGTTATTCCCGTATCTCCTTTCCGCAAGATAGGAAAAGAAAAAGAGTCCATTATGAAGCAACAATATGACGAGCCTTTCTTTCTCACCAAAACAGAATTCAATGAAGTTGTCCACAAAGAATGTCCCGAAACATTGCAGCGAGTAAAAGATGTATTCGTTGTTCAATGTTGTTTCGGTTGCCGTATAGGTGATTTCAGACGATTCACTTTTGATAATATCAGCATTGAAGAAGGAATACCTTACATTCATTATTTACCTCAGAAAACACACAAGGATGGACTTATACGCACTGAGATAAAAACTCCCATCATTCGTATTGCTTATGATATTATTATGAAGTATAAAGGTAGGCTACCAAGCAATGCTTTGTTACCCTATTATCCTGATGGCAATGGTGAAACCGGGTACAATTATCAAATAAAAAAACTACTTGAATACTGTGAGATTAGCCGGAAAGTGGCAATGTTTAGTGCGGCATTGGAAACAAATGAGTACAAATCCATATATGAGATTGCAAGCAGTAAACTTGCCCGTAAAACTCATGTAGATTTAATGAATAAAGTTCAGATAGATAAATACGCAGCAGGACTTCATGCAAAAGGCAGTGGAGCCGTAGACAGATATACTGGATTAGGTATAAAAGAACGTTTTATTTTAATGTGTGCGGCTTTTGGCTGTAACCAGTATGAAGTTGACAATGATTTATCTGTAATGGAATAGGCTCACTTAGTATCTCATATTGATACTCTGTTATTTGACACCATCCCCGTAGTTGAGCAGCTACGGGGATTTTTTACTGAAAAAGAAGCGATTCATTCAACTGTCCTTTCCACAATCTCCATCACTACATGGCTTGACTCCAACCAGAGCCAATACCACAGCCAAAGCATAATCCCACCCAACCAAACAAAAGCCACATCAATATAGTACAAATTTAATATCCTGCTAACCAATACACATAAGAGTTCTCCGCAAAGCACATAGGCAGCAACCATAGTAACAAGCTGGTCATTGGCAACAGTTATCAAAACCAGAATGCCTATAACGGGAAGAAGGGAAATACAATCAATTAGAAGTTGTTGTTTGTCATTCATAATACAATAGGGATTAGAATACAAATATAAACATTATTTTGTATAAAACAACCCTCTATAATAGGAATTTCTGACGAAAAAGAAACGAACTATTATTACAATATAAACAAAAAGAGCGACTATTCAGCCGCCCCTTTCGCATTAACGAGATAGACATAAAAGTATCTCAAATCATCTCTGTAGATGGATGCCGAACCACTACAGAGTTTCCATTCATTCTACAGTTTCTCCTTTTTCATTCAGAAGTACCGTCACTTCTTCAGTGGATTGATTTTCCTTGGTGATGGTCAACACAACCTTATAAATCTTACCGGTTTCTTTCTCGGAAATGAAAGCCTCCTTTATTACAGCCCCCTCATAGTCCTTAGCCAAGACATTCATAACTGCCTGAGGCAAGTCTTTTACTTCCACTTTTGTGAACTCATCCTGAGGATTTTGCTGAGTTTGCTCTACAGACTGTATTCCAGAAACCACGTAAGCAAATGCTACTGAACTGCCTAATCCCATAACCATTGCTAATGCTACCAATACTTTTTTCATAATCGTAAGTTTTAAGTAAATAAATATAGTTTTTGTATTAACTATAGAACAAACGATATGCCATGATGTACATCAGTACATAATACATTATACATCAGCATATTATAAAAACAAGAAGGAATAATTATGTGTGGAAATATGTGGAACTGAGTACCACACATGGGGAATAATTACACAATATGGATTACTTAATTCCTGAGAAATGGAACAAGGCAGCTGAATAAGCTGCCCCTTCTATAAAACAGTCAACAAACAGACATTCACTAATCAAATGACATAAACATAAGCATAAATAACCCGGCTAAAGCCATAGCAAATGCAATTACCATACAAAACTCTTTTTTCATAACTAATAATTTGGTTAAACACATATTTCCATCGCACGTTCAACAACGCACTCTTGTCTCCGACAAAACCTCAGCCGCATAAAAGCTGAGGTCCAGCATGTTCCTTTCAATATATACAATCAATTAGAGCATACAATGTTGGAACATTCTGTAAATCCAGTATAAAGAAACTGCAATGGCTGAAAGAAGGACTATACTAACACTATATACCAGATTCTACTATAAAGACAACTGCTTTTTTGAAATTCCCTACGTGATTTGAGGGAATTTTTCCATAAGAAAGGATATAAATGAAAAAAGCCCCGACGGAAGCCGGGGCAATTATTTAACAACCCGTTGGCGGAATTAATTCACTAAAAAATGTCAGGAAATAAGTTGTGCATATC
>ENA-OWZM01000288-OWZM01000288.1-human-gut-metagenome-genome-assembly--contig:-NODE-288-length-29221-cov-23.0099_pt1 | contig 29221 bp, 26 predicted proteins | sample MGYA00249259_ERZ652113 | MGnify/ENA primary metagenome ERZ652113 (study PRJEB26925, sample SAMN05827264) | human gut metagenome | biome: ENVO:2100002; feature: ENVO:00000062; material: ENVO:00002003...
AATATTTTCTCTACAATGATTGTTTTCAGTGCAACATTGTTTTTCTTTGCAATTGATTTTGCAAAAAAGCAGAGAGAAGATGTTTCCCAAATCAAGAAATATGCCTTATATGAGCTTTTGCTATCCGTTAAAATGCAGCATTCTCAACTGGTAGATTACCCTCCTATAGACGAACCCGCGGACTTGTTTTGTGCTTACGTACATAATGTATATGAAGTTCGGGCCGCTTGTGATAAAGTGTTGGCTGCATATGAGAATCTACTAACAACATGGGAGCAAGAAACGTTGAAGAACTTACAGCATTCTGCAATGGTCTTGTCAGAGGACTTTGGCATTTCTGCCGAAAATTTTAGAGAGTATTCTGCTACCCAATTTTGTAATTTTTATGATGAAAAAGTTCGAACTGCTCCGCAGAATGAAAAAATCAATGTATTTACTCACAAGATCAAAACGGATATAGAAAAATACTCAAAACATATTGAGCAGTTTTGCGAGGACTTTAAGCACTATTATTGATCCAATTCAACAGACGATGTCTGTTGCGTTGAATCAACTTGTGTCACTCTTTGCATCGCTCTTGTTGGCACTTACGAAAATATTCTTCAAAAAGTATTTGACCATCTTGCACAGTATCATTGTTCAATATGCAAGAGCAAAAAGGTCAGCATTGATGGTGATGACTCAGACGAGAATGGAATGGTTCAAAAATGCTACTTACTCTGCGAGAAATGTGGTTCCATAACAGAAGTCGATTTTGAAAAAAGTAGCGGCGATAGCCCATCGTATACTACTGGCAGGGGTGTTGAGTAATACTAGTTTTCAATAAAGCGGTTAAGAACCGTTTTATTCGGCTGCTGTTTCAGCAGCCAGCGGCGTAGCCGCAAAAAATGTAAGTCCATACATTTCTCGCCGCCACCGGCAGCCTGCGAAGAATTCGCAGGATAAAATGGTGTCAACCATTTTATCGAGAAATAGTATAAGATAACTGCAGCATTTATACCCCGACTATTCAGATGGAGTTTGATGAATAATATGAAAATCAACAGGCTAAAAATTGTCAACTACAAGCTTTTTCAGAATGTTACCATCGAAATGAACGAGAATATAAATATCTTTGTTGGAGAGAATGATTCGGGAAAAAGCACCATCTTAGAGGCCCTATCAATGGTTCTGACCGGTAAAATTAACGGTAGCAGTGTCGCAAATCGGCTTAATTTGGATTGGTTTAATGCTCAAGTCCGACAAAAATTCAAGGAATCTATTGAGGCTGGTAATACGTCTGACTTGCCCGCCATTGAAATTGAGGTATACTTTGCTTCTCCCGATGAAGATGAAATTGCAATAAAAAAGTATAGAGGCACAAATAATTCACTTCATGAGGACGCTGAGGGTGTCAAACTGGAAATAATATTTGACACCCAGTATGCACCAGCATACAAGCAACTCCTAGTTGAAGGAAAAGTCAGAGACATCCCTGTTGAATACTACAGGGTCAATTTCAGATCTTTTGCAAATCCAGAATACTATGTCCAGACAACGGCAAGAAAAGTGGCATGTATTGATACTACAAAGAAAGACTATGGTCCGGTGCTGAGTCGCTTTGTTTCTACCAGCATAAACGAATATCTCTCGGAAGAAGATATGACCGAGTTGCGTCATGCTTATAGAGCAAATCGACATGAATTTACTGAAAATCAAGCAGTAATACGGCTTAATCAAAAACTACAAGAGGGTCACAGCTTTGATGGCAAAACGATAGGACTAAACTTAAGAGAAAGTGGAATTGATGAATGGAAGGGAGATATGTCTATTTCATTAGATGGCATTCCTCTTGAAAATTCGGGTTTCGGCACTCAAAATATGTTTAAGTCGGAAATTTTCCTGCTTCAAAATACGGATGTTGATATTTTAATAATTGAGGAACCCGAAAATAACCTTTCCTACTCAAACATGTCTATTCTCATCTCTAAACTGTCTGATAGCAACGGAAAGCAGTTGTTTATTTCAACCCATAGCAGCTTTGTCGCAAATAAACTGGGCCTGCAGTGCCTTCATCTTGTTGCAAATGCAAGGACAACACCATTCAAATCATTAAGCAGTGATATTTACAACTACTTTCTAAAATTACCGGGCTATAACACGCTACGAATTCTTTTGGCGAATAAGGCAATATTGGTTGAAGGACCGGCTGACGAATTGATACTGCAAAGAGCATATATTGATAACTATGGAAAACAACCGATAGAAGACGGAATTGACGTAGTCGCTGTCGATAGCTTGGCGTTCCAACGATATTGTGAGCTTGCTTCTCTAATTAGTAAACCGCTGACTGTAGTTACAGATAATGACGGTAACGCTGAAGCTGTTCGTAAGCGCTACGAAAAATACACAGGCCTTGTTACTCTTTGTGTGGAATCTGATAATACCCTAAACACGCTTGAACCCTCTGTCCTTGCAGCAAATCTTGATACCTTTGAATCGTTCAAATCCATCATCTACTTAGGAAAGGACATAGAAAGCAGAGATCCAGACAGCATTAAGAGCTTTATGATAGGAAACAAAACTGACTGGAGTATGCGTGTCTTTACCAGTGAGAAGAAGATAAACTACCCATCATATATTTTAAAAGCCATCGGGATAGATAGTGAAAATGTGGGTGATAGAGATGAATAATCAAGTAGTATTTGCGGCAGCGGGGCATGGAAAAACATATTCACTGTGTTCACAAGCCAAAACCGCCATAGATAACACCAATAAATATGTGCTGCTTATTTCATATACAAACGAGGGAGTTCGTTCTTTAGAGAATGAGTACCGGAAGCAAAACGGCGGTGTATTGGATGACAGAGTCATATTCAAATCATGGTACAGTACTCTTCTCTCTGAATTTATAAAACCATACCAGTGCTCACTTAAACTAAAAGAAAAGCGCTATAAGCAAGAGTTTCCAGTTACATTTCCAGAAAATTTTGTAAATTCCATTGCATTTTATGATACAGAAGCACCGCCTAAATGGTATAACCAGACCCACGTACAATATTACGTGAATAAGCGTGGCGATGTTGTTCCTGACAGGACAAGCCATTTAGCTTGGCTATGCAATGAGCATTCTAGCGGAAAAGTGATTAGGCGAATCCAAGAAATATACTCCCACATATTTATTGATGAACTCCAAGACTATGCTGGTTGGGATTTGGAAGTCATAACTTTGCTATTCAAGTCCAAAATACCTATAACATGTGTAGGCGACTACAAGCAGGCAACATATAGGACAAATAATTCACTGAAGAATAAACAGTATAGAGACGAGAAAGTTCGAGCCTATTTTCTCATGCTTGAAGCACAGGGTTTATGCGTTACTTCATATGCGAATACCACAAGACGATTCAATCAGGAAATATGTGATTTTATCAATACGATCCACGGAGATGCGGATTCGATGGTTGAACCCGATCCAAATAATCAGCAAGAAATGCCAGTAGAAAATAGCGGAGTCTACATGATGAACGTGGATAGTCTGCGTGAATACTGCGAATACTACCATCCAATAATATTGCGATATGACAAAAAGGCGAAGGTTGGTTTTCAACATGACTGCGATGTCTTCAACTACGGTGGGTCCAAAGGCGCAACATATGAAAGAGTAGTAATCATACCTGTCAGTACAACGTTACCATTTATAGAAAGACAGGTGAAAATCACGTCCAATCAAACGCGAGCTAAATTTTATGTTGCATGTACGCGAGCGAAGCATAGTGTTGTTTTTGCTATGGAGAACCCCTGCGAAAACGGGGTATTCAAAGCAACCGATATTCATTTCTCTGATAAGTCTATTCCAGCATATAAGTTTAGTAAGCCTGACTCAGATATTTGATTAATCGAACCATAGTAAAAACAGAAATCCCAGATTACCACTTGTTGGTGGTTTGGGATTTCTGCTTTTGCAGAGATTTATTTTTTGTCGTGTGCTTGACATACAGGTGGCGCAGATCGTGAAAACGGATACGCTTCATCTGGTGTGCGACCAGAAAATCCGGGAAATGCTGGCTCAGGAAATCGGGCTGAATCCGCTTTCCCATCGGGTCTACATAGATATAGTCAAGATAATCGGTGCAATAGCTTTTGCCGCAGACCTTCCGATTCTGCTCCTGCTCCTTTTTCATTTTATTGAGCATCTGCTCACAGGCAGGAATCAGGGGAAGCGTCCGGCAGCTCGACTTTGTTTTTGTCTTATCTCGTGCGATCTCTGTTAGCGTTCCGTTGACCTTTGCGGTCACAACCGTATGCTGAATGCTGATTTTCTTGTTCTCAAAGTCAATGGCATCCCATTTCAAACCAACAATTTCACTGCGCCGCAGCCCGTAGAATGCAGCCATGATGACGCCAAACTCCGAAGGGTCACCTTGAATCACCTTGAAAAGCTGCTCCAGTTCTTCACTGCTGTAAATCTCCGACTTGAACTTTTCCTTACGAGGACGTTCAACGCGATCTGCCGGGTTGGAACGGATCATGCCGATTTGAAAAGCGTACTGCAAGCATTTGCGGATGTTGGCGTGATAGTGAATGACGGTGTTTGCCGTAAGGCCACGATCCAACTCATGCTGGTAGAAGTCTTGGATGTATTTGGGATGCTGTTCCATATCCTGCAATGTATAGTGGAGCGGTTCAAAATATGGGACGATCTTGTGAACGATTGCTCTTTCATAGCTGGTATAGGTTGTGATTTCCACTCGTGACTTCATCATTTTCAACCAGTCCGTGATGAAGTCGGTGAAAAGTACCGGGGAGTTATCAAGGCAGGGGTCAACTTCTTTGATGGGGCTGACCTTCAGCCAATTATTGGCAACGGCATATTGCAGGGCATCGGCCAACTCCTTGTGCCAATCAAGAAGCTGCTGTACACTGGCCTCCTCCTGCTGACGCTCATAGCGGAAGAACGTTTCCTGATCGCGCGGAGAGAGTGCTTTCAAAGACAGCCGCTTCTTTTCAAAGTATGGGACAACTACTCTTCCCAGATCATAAGCATATCTGCCATAGGTTTCGGGCGGAAGGTTCATCACGCTTTCCCGAAGCCAGCGGTTCAGATATTCCGATACCGGCAGGTCGGAAACCTGCTGCATCGTTTCAGGGTTAAACTCTTTTTGTGTTTTACGCAACAGAGATTCAGCTCTTTTTTTGTTTCCTTTAACCGGAAGTCCTGTGCTGATAGATTTGGTTCTGCGCTATCCATCTGTGTCTTTCCAGCTCAGAATCATCTGATACATACCGTTTTGTTCTCTTAAATGTCCGGTCACATTTGCAAGCATTGCGGTAACATCATTGCCAAAGTTAAGGACGCAGGCGTCCCTGTCGTCTGCTGCGGCGAGCCGATGGGCGAGATCGTTCCCGGCACCACCGACGCCGCCGTGGAGAAGCACGTCCCTGTCTGGACAGTGGAAAACGGCATCGTCCATGTCAAGGTCGGCTCCGTGGAGCACCCCATGCTGCCGGAGCACTACATCGAATGGATATCTCTCCAGACCAAGCAGGGCAATCAGCGTAAGGAACTGCATCCCGGCGAAAAGCCGGAGGTCTGCTTCGCTCTCTGCGAGGGCGATGAGGTCGAGGCGGTCTACGCCTACTGCAACCTCCACAGTCTGTGGAAAGCGTAATTCACCTTCTTAAAATCCGGTGCTCCAAAAGCACCGGATTTTTTTATCAATGTAACCTCGTCACAGAAAAAGACTTTGTCCTGCGGTATGATAAAGCCACAATCAATAAACAAGAAAGAGGTGGCGAACATGAAAATCAAGCTCAATCCCGATTAGGAGATTGTCAATATGAAAAGGAACATGGCTTTTCGCTGAATGGAAAGCGAAGCTGACCCGGGCTGGGGCGGTCTGTATGAAAGCAATATTTTTTTGAAACTATCTTGACAAAATTTATCAAGATTGATATGATGGTATTAACAAGCAAGCGAAAAGAGGATGTGGAGCATGATCATCACCAAAGAGACGGACTACGCGCTGCGCATTTTGCGGGTGCTGCTGGACGGGAAGAAGCATTCGGTGGCCGAGATGTCGGAAACGGAATTGATCCCCAATCAGTTTGCCTACCAGATTCTGCGCAAGCTCTCCGCCGGCAATTTGGTGCGGGTGAGCCGCGGCGCTCTCGGCGGCTGCGCGCTGTCCTGCGATCTGGACGCGACCTCCCTCTACGATCTCATGGGGGTCGTGGGGGAGCGGGGCATCCTATGCGCCTGCATGGAGCCGGGATATGAATGCCGCTGGCAGGACAAGCATGGGCGGTGCGCCATCCACTGTCAGCTGGCGGCCTTGCAGCAAAAGCAGGACGAGGCGTTCCGTGCCGTGAGCCTGCGCAGGCTGCTGACCGGCGGATCCGATCCCCAAGACACAAGCGAGCTGTAAAATTTTAAAAGGAGGTACCCGTATGCTGTTTCAAACCACGTCGGCGCACGAAGAGCTGCGCGCGAAGATCCGGAGTTTTGCGGAGGAGGAGATCAAGCCCCTCGCATTTTTAATGGATCAGAACAATGAGTTTCCCGAGGAGGCTGTCAAGAAGCTGGGTAAGCTGGGCTGGATGGGCATTCCCTACCCCAAGGAGTACGGCGGTGCCGGTCTTGATGCCCTGAGCTACGCCATCGCGGTGGAGGAGCTGGCCCGTGTGGACGGCGGCGCAGGCGTAATCCTCTCCGCCCACGTCTCCCTCGGCTCATGGCCCATTTTCGCCTATGGCACCGAGGAGCAGAAGAAGAAATATCTGGTTCCGCTGGCCAAGGGCGAGAAGATCGGCGCCTTCGGCCTTACGGAGCCCAACGCCGGATCCGACGCCGGCGGCACGGAGACCACGGCGCTGGATAAGGGGGACTACTACCTCCTCAACGGCGGCAAGATCTTCATTACCAACGCCCCTAAGGCGGACACCTATGTGGTTTTCGCCGTCACCACGCCGGACATCGGCACCCGGGGCATCTCCGCTTTCATCGTGGAGAAGGGCTGGAAGGGCTTTGAGTTCGGCGACCACTATGACAAGATGGGTATTCGCTCCTCCTCCACGGCGGAGCTGATTTTCAACGACGTGAAGGTTCCCAAGGAAAACCTCTTAGGCAAGGAGGGCGAGGGCTTCAAGATCGCCATGTCCACGCTGGACGGCGGACGCATCGGCATCGCCGCGCAGGCGCTGGGCATCGCCCAGGGCGCGTTTGAGCACGCGTTGAGCTATTCCAAGGAGCGCGTCCAGTTCGGCAAGCCCATCGCGGCCCAGCAGAGCATCGCCTTCAAGCTGGCGGATATGGCCACCAAGCTGCGCTGCGCCCGGTTCCTCATATACTCCGCGGCGGAGCTGAAGGAGCAGCACGCGCCTTACGGCATGGAGTCCGCCATGGCGAAGATGTACGCCTCGGACATCGCGCTGGAGGTCACCAACGATGCCTTGCAGATCTACGGCGGCAGCGGCTACCTCAAGGGCATGGAGGTGGAACGGGCCTACCGCGACGCCAAGATCACCACCCTCTACGAGGGCACTAACGAGATCCAGCGGGTGGTCATCGCCTCTCATCTGTTGGGCAGGCTGGGCAAGAGCTCCGGCGGCGAGAGCCGTTCGGCGGCCAAGAAACCCGCGCCCATCACCGGCATTCGCAAAAAGACCATCTTCCGGGAGGGGGATGCTGCCCAGCAGGTGGCCGACCTTGTGGCGGCGCTGAAGAAGGATGGTCATGACTTCTCCGTGGGCATCCCTATGGATACGCCCATCCCGCAGGCGGAGCGGGTGGTCTCCGCGGGCAAGGGCATCGGGGAGAAAAAGAACATGAAACTGGTAGAGTCGCTGGCCAAGGCCGCCGGCGCGGCCATCGGTTCTTCCCGCCCTGTGGCGGAGACTCTCAAATATCTGCCGCTGAACCGCTATGTGGGTATGTCCGGTCAGAAGTTCACCGGCAATCTGTACATCGCCTGCGGCATCTCCGGCGCATCCCAGCACCTTAAGGGCATCAAGGACGCCTCCACCATCGTGGCCATCAATAAGAACGGTAACGCGCCTATCTTCAAGAACTGCGACTACGGCATCGTGGGCGATGTGGAGGAGATCCTGCCCCTGCTCACTGCCGCGCTGGATAGCGGCGAAAAGCTGCCCGCGCCGCCCATGGTAAAGATGAAGCGGCCCACGCCGCCGAAGCCCGCCCCCATCGGCGACCGCTACGTCTGCAGCGGCTGCGGCTACGAGTATGTGCCGGAGTTGGGCGACGAGGACGGCGAGATCGCGCCCGGTACGCTCTTTGAGCAGCTTCCCGCCGAGTGGGTGTGTCCCGAGTGCGCGGAGACGAAGGATCAATTTGTAAAGGCTTGAGGCCGTGAAGGAGGTAAGATAAGATGTATTGTGTGCGTAAAGTAACGAACGACCTCTACTGGGTGGGTGCCAACGACCATCGCCTGGCCCTGTTTGAAAACTGCTTTCCCATCCCCCGGGGCGTAAGCTACAACGCCTACTGCCTGCTGGATGAAAAGACGGTGCTCTTTGACACGGTGGACTGGTCTGCCTGCCGCCAGCTTTTGGAAAATCTGGCGTATGTGCTGGATGGCCGAGAGCTGGACTACCTGCTGGTCAACCATCTGGAGCCGGATCACGCCGCCTGCATCGAGGAGATCCTGCTGCGCCATCCCAAGGTGAAACTGATCTCCAACGAGAAGGCATTCATGCTCATGCGGCAGTTCGGCTTCCATGTGGACGGACATGAGTGCATCGAGGTGAAGGAGGGCGACACCTTCTCCTTCGGCAAGCACACCGTCACCTTTGTGGGCGCGCCTATGGTTCACTGGCCGGAGGCCATGGTGACCCTCGACGTCACCGACGGCGTCCTCTTTTCCGCCGACGCCTTCGGCACCTTCGGCGCGCTGGACGGCAAGCTGTTCGCCGACGAGGTGGACTTCGAGCGGGACTGGCTGGACGACGCCCGCCGCTACCTCACCAACATCGTGGGCAAGTACGGCCCCCACATCCAGCTCCTGCTGAAAAAGGCCGGCGGCGTTTTGGATCAGATCAAGTACATCTGCCCGCTCCACGGCCCCGTGTGGCGCAAGGATCTGGGCTGGTTCATCGAAAAGTACGACACATGGAGCCGCTATGCCCCTGAGACCCAGGGCGTGCTCATCGTCTACGCCTCTATGTACGGCAACACGGAGAACGCGGCGCAGGCGCTGGCGGTGTCGCTCTGCGATAAGGGCATGAGCAAGGTGGCGATGTACGATGTGTCCTCCACTCATGTCTCCCAGCTGATCTCCGAGGCGTTTAAGTACAGTCACATTGTCCTGGCCTCTGTGACCTACAACCTCGGCATCTACCCCGCCATGCATGACTTCCTCATGGATATGAAGGCACTGAATCTGCAAAACCGCACCTTTGCCATCATTGAAAACGGCTCATGGGCGGTGAAGTCCGGTGATCTCATGCAGAAATTCGTCAACGATGAGCTTAAGAACATGACGGTGCTCAACGAGCGGCTCAGCCTCGCCTCGTCCATGGGCACGGACAAGCGCACTGAGCTGGAAGCACTGGCGGACGCCATTCTGGAATCTATGAAGTGACTGGCAGGGAAGCCAAAGCCAAGATAACAGACAACAAACAACCCCGCCGCGTCGGCTGCAGAAAAACCGGCTTTCAAAAACAGAGCGGGCAAGCGTGATACTGCGCTTGCCCGCTCTTTGCTCAAAAGGACATGAGAAGTGACCGGAGAAGATGAGAGGATCGAAATGGAGATCAGAAAACGAAACGGGGAGTCTGTTCCCTTTCAACAGGAGAAAATTTTCAACGCCATGAAAAAGGCGTTTGACGGACAGGGCAGGGAGATCGGGAGCAGAGAGATGGATGAGATCCTCGCCACCGTTCTCGACAATCTCTCCGTTACAGTGCCGCTCACCGTGGAACGTGTGCAGGACGAGGTGGAGCGAACACTCATGGAGCGCGGACACTATGAGGTGGCCAAGGCGTACATCCTCTACCGCGAAAAGCGGTCTGCGCTGCGCCGTGTCCGGCATACCATCGCGTGGACGGTGGGGGATGACTCGCTTGACGAGGTGCTGCGCCGCATCCAGATGGATTTTACCGAGGAAATCTACTCCCTCGCGGCGCTTCAAATGAAGTTTGAGAGTTTCTGTCGCCCGGGCATGACGGAGGATGAGCGGGCTGAGGCATTGACCAAGGCGGCGGTAGAGCTGACTACGGCAGAGGCACCCAAGTGGGAGTTCATCGCGGCGCGGCTTCTGAACCACTCCTTTCGCTGTCGCAACGCACAGGAATGGGAGGGGCGCGGCATCGGCGACCTCTATGGCAGGCTTCGCTATCTGACGGATAAGGGACTCTACGGTGACTATATCCTTGCCCACTATACCCACGAGGAGATTGCCATGGCGGAGAACTTTCTCTGCCCGGAACGGGACGAGCTGTTCACCTACTCCGGCCTTGACCTGCTGCTCAAACGCTATGTGATCCAGTCGCGCAGCCGCGTGCCGCTGGAAACACCGCAGGAGATGTTTTTGGGTATCGCGCTGCATCTTGCTATGAACGAAGGCTCTGACCGCATGGGGTGGGTAAAACGCTTTTACGATATGCTCAGCCGTATGGAGGTCACGATGGCGACACCTACCATGTCCAACGCACGAAAGCCCTACCATCAGCTTTCAAGCTGCTTTGTGGACACTGTGCCGGACAGTCTGGACGGCATCTACCGCTCGCTGGACAACTTCGCAAAGGTCTCTAAATTCGGCGGTGGAATGGGGATGTACTTCGGTAAGGTGCGCGCTGCAGGCAGCACCATCCGCGGCTTTCAAGGGGCGGCGGGCGGTGTTATCCGCTGGATCCGGCTGGTCAATGACACCGCCGTGGCGGTGGATCAGTTGGGGATGCGGCAGGGCGCTGTGGCGGTTTACTTAGACGCATGGCACCGGGATCTGCCGGAATTCCTTCAACTGCGCACCAACAACGGCGACGACCGCATGAAGGCACATGATGTGTTTCCCGCCGTGTGCTATCCGGATCTCTTCTGGCGACTGGCGGAGGAGAACATAGACGCGCCGTGGCATCTCATGTGTCCGCATGAGATCCTCACGGTCAAGGGCTACGCACTGGAGGATTACTGGGGTACGGAATGGGAGAAGCGGTATCTGGACTGCGTCAATGACCCGCGCATCGAAAAGCGCAGCGTCACCGTCAAGGACATCGTGCGGCTGGTGCTTCGCTCGGCAGTGGAGACCGGCACGCCCTTCGCCTTCAACCGCGACAGCGTAAATCGTATGAACCCAAACGGCCACACGGGAATGATCTATTGCTCCAATCTCTGCACGGAGATCGCGCAGAACATGGCGCCCATCGAGCATATCAGCACTGAGGTGCACACGGAGAACGGCGACACAGTGGTGGTGACGGCCACACGCCCAGGTGAGTTTGTGGTCTGCAACCTGGCGAGTCTGTCTCTCGGTAATCTGCCGGTGGAGGACGAGGCCTATATGGAACGCACGGTGGAAACGGCCATCCGCGCACTGGATAATGTGATCGACCTCAACTTCTACCCGTTGGAATACGCGCGGCTTACCAATCAGAAGTACCGCAGCATCGGCCTGGGCGTCAGCGGCTACCACCACATGCTGGCAAAGCGCGGCATCCGCTGGGAGAGCGATGAGCACCTTGCCTTCACCGACGCAGTGTTCGAGCTCATCAACTACGCCGCCGTCAAGGCGGACACAGCACTGGCACGGGAAAAGGGTCGTTACGCGCTCTTTGAGGGCAGCGACTGGCAGACGGGCGCGTATTTTGAAAAGCGGGGTTATATCTCCGAAAAGTGGCGGGCGCTTGCGAAAACGGTGGCGGTGCAGGGAATGCGCAACGCCTATCTGCTGGCGGTCGCACCGACCTCCAGCACATCTATCCTCTCCGGCACGTCGGCGGGCATAGATCCAATTATGAAGAAATTCTTTTTAGAGGAAAAAAAGGGCAGCATGCTGCCCCGCGTTGCTCCGGAGCTTTCTATGGATACATGGTGGTGCTATAAGGCGGCGCATCTGATCGACCAAAGCTGGTCGGTACGCGCCGCGGGCCTTCGCCAGAGACATATTGACCAGGCGCAGAGCATGAATCTCTATATCACCAACGACTATTCCATGCGTCAGGTGCTCAGACTTTATTTGGAGGCGTGGAGGGCCGGCGTCAAGACCATTTATTATGTCCGCAGCAAGGCCCTTGAGGTCGAGGCCTGCGAAAGCTGCTCGTCATAAGGAGGATAGCATGACGGAACTGAAGAAAAAGCCCCTCTTTAACCCGGAGGGCGACCCTGATGTGCGCCTGCGGCGCATGATCGGCGGCAATACCACCAACCTCAACGACTTCAACAATATGAAGTACGCTTGGGTCAGCGACTGGTACCGGCAGGCCATGAACAACTTTTGGATCCCTGAGGAGATCAATCTCTCGCAGGATGTGAAGGACTATCCCCGCCTGCTGTCAGCCGAGCGCAGCGCCTACGATAAAATTCTGAGTTTTCTTGTCTTTTTGGATTCCATTCAGACAGCGAACCTGCCTAATATCGGCGCCTACATTACCGCCAACGAGGTCAATCTCTGCCTGTCCATTCAGGCGTTTCAGGAGTGTGTCCACTCACAGAGCTACAGCTATATGCTCGACACCATCTGTTCCCCCGTGGAGCGCAATGACATCCTCTACCAATGGAAAACGGACGAGCATCTGCTGCGCCGCAACACCTTCATTGGGGACTGCTACAACGAGTTTCAGGAGCGGAAGGACGCTCCCACGCTGCTGCGCGTGATGATGGCAAACTATATTTTGGAGGGCATCTATTTTTACAGCGGCTTTATGTTCTTCTACAATCTCTCCCGAAACGGGAAGATGCCCGGCTCGGCGCAGGAGATTCGCTACATAAACCGCGATGAGAACACGCACTTGTGGCTGTTCCGCAATATCATCACGGAGCTGCAAAAGGAGCAGCCGGAGTTGTTCACCGCCGAGAGCGTACAAGCGCTGCGCGAGATGATGCGTGAGGGCGTGGAGCAGGAGATCGCATGGGGGCATTATGTGATCGGCGACGACATCCCGGGGCTGAACCGGCAGATGATCAGCGATTACATCCGCTATCTCGGCAACCTCCGCTGGACGAGCCTTGGCTATCCCGCATTGTATCCAGGCTTTGAGAGCGAACCGGAGAGCATGGAATGGGTCAGCCAGTACGCCGACGCCAACATGGTCAAGACCGATTTCTTTGAGGCACGCAGTACCGCCTACGCCAAGAGCACCGCACTGATAGACGATTTATAAGAAAACCAAAGACATCAGAATAGGAGATACTACTATGAATTACAGCGCTATGATTCAAAATCGCAGATCCGTTCACGCATTCCGCGAAAAGGAAGTTCCGAGCGAGGCGATCGGCCAGCTCCGATCCTACTATGAAAAGACCTGCCCCCGTCTTGTCCCGGAGATTGCAACGGAGTTGATCGTCTTGGACAAGGATGCACAGCCGGCGCTGGAGAGCTCGGCGGGCTATAATCAATTTCTCATCGGAGCACCGCACTACCTGCTCCTTATGTCTGCCCCGCATTCCTATGCGGCCATCAACGCCGGCTACATGATGGAAGATCTCGTCCTCAAGCTGACTGAGTTGGACATTGACTCCTGCTGGATGACCTTCACCGACAGCGACAAAATCAAAAAGGCACTGTCTCTCGCCACCCCGTTAGAGGTGGCGGCAATCGTTGCCTTTGGCTACGGGGAAAAGACCGCAAAAAAGCTGCGGCTGAATATCCTAAGTATGTCTCAGATCGATGTGCGGGCCGAGCAGCAGTACTACGCGCCCAAAAAGGGCGTGCATGATTTGGTTCACATGGGGAGCTGGAGCAACAAGTCTGGGCTTGACGAGATGATGGACTTCTACGACGATATGCTCTGGCAGTCCTTCTACGCCGCTTCGCTCTCCCCCAGCTATCTCAACCGTCAGCCCTATGGCTTCCTTGTGCAGGATCACAGCATCTATTTGGTGCAGCAGGAGGATGCCTACACCGATAATTTGGATGCCGCATTGGATCTCGGTATTGTCATGCTCCACTTCTCCGCCGTCGCCTCCCGGTGGGCGGGGCAGGTACGCTGGGAACTTTCACCTGCTGCGCCCGACGGCCTGCCGGAAGGACTTCGCTCCGTTGCGGTGTACCACATGTAACGACTCTGGGGGAAGCAAGGCAACGGTAAAATGTGCGACCGTCGATCCGCGGTTGAGCGTATGTTCCATTAGAAAAGAAGAACCTGTCAGTCAGAGTCTGAGTAAGGAAAATAGGAGGTATTTTTATATGGCTATCCAAACGGTAACAGATGCCATCCGCTATGTAGGGGTGGATGATAACACATTGGCACTCTTTGAAAACCAGTACCCCGTCCAGCCTATGGGAGTGAGCTACAACTCCTATGTCATTCTGGACGAGAAGATCGCCGTGATGGACAGCGTGGACGCACGGGCGGCGGAGGAATGGCTTTCCAATGTAGCGCAGGTGTTGGAGGGGCGCAACCCCGACTATCTTGTGGTCACACACATGGAGCCGGATCATTCCGGCAGCCTCATGCGGATAGCGCAAGAGTACCCGGAGATGAAGATCGTGGGAAACGCGAAAACATTTACCATAATCAAGCAGTTCTTTGGCACGAGTGCATTGTCGGAAGACCGTATGCTGGAGGTTGGCGAGGGCAGCACGATCTCTCTGGGCTCACACCGGCTGCGCTTCCTGCTGGCACCGATGGTACACTGGCCGGAGGTGATGACGGCGTATGAGGAAACGGAAAAAATCCTGTTCTCGGCGGATGCCTTCGGACGCTTCGGTTCACTGGAACGGACTGCCCGTGCCCCCTGGGCGCCGCAGGCCCGGCGGTATTATTACAACATCGTCGGAAAGTATGGCGCACAGGTGCAGGCGCTGCTGAAAAAAATCTCCGCGCTGGAGATCAAAACGATCTGCCCGCTCCATGGCCCCATGCTCACAGAAGACTTGGGGGAGTATCTGCGGCTCTATGATCTCTGGTCACAATGGAAACCGGAAGAACCGGAGAGCATACTGATTGCCCACGCATCCATCCATGGAAATACCGCATACGCATCGAAGGCCCTCAAGAGCAAGCTGGAGGGAAAAGGTGCGCAAGTCACCATGTGCGATCTGACGGCAACAGACCTTTCCTATGCCGTGACCAGCGCATTCTACTGCGGGAAACTGGTGTTGGCCTGCTCCACTTATGACGGAGGATTGTTCCCGCCCATGAAGGCCTTTTTGGATCATTTACAGACAAAGGGATTCCGAAACCGCCGGATCGGCCTTATGGAAAACGTCTCATGGACCCCTGCTGCCGCGCGGCAGATGCGCGCCGAGTTGGAAAAGATGAAGGAACTCCGACTGTGTGAAACGGAGGTATTGCTGTGCGGCGCACTGAACCAAACCAGCGAAGCGCAGATGGACGCTCTGGTGGCGGAGCTCTGCGCGGAATAAGCCGCAACAAACCGCAGCTATTCTCGTACAGATGATGGTCTTACTCATCTGCTTTATGTCCCAAGGGTAGAGTACCGTCATCTCAGGATGAGGTCACAATGTGGTGTGGGGCGAGACCGGAGTCTTGAGAATACCCAAACAAAGGAAAGGAGCTGACAGATATGGCAGCTATGAATATGAATCAGGAGCAGTTTAAGCAGTTGATCCGGGAGGAAAAGCCTGTTTTGGTGGATTTCTGGGCGCCCTGGTGCAGCTATTGCCGGAGGATCGGCCCTGCGTATGAGAAGATTGGAGAGGAATACGCGGACAGCCTTGCCGTCGGCAAGATCAACATTGACGAGGAGCCGCGGCTGGCGGGGGCCGAGGGGATCGAGGACATCCCAACTCTGGTGCTGTACCGGAACGGAAAGGCCGTGGATTCCATCACCGCGCCCGGCTCAAAGGCAGAAATCGACCGTTTCATTCAGGAAGCCTTGGCGAAATAACGGAGGGTTCAGATATGAACAACCATCATGTTTATGATATGCTCGTGGTGGGCGGCGGCCCGGGCGGCTACACCGCCGCCCTGTACGCGGCACGGGCGGGGCTGGACACCATCGTGCTGGAAAAACTGTCCGCCGGTGGGCAGATGGCCCTGACCGAGCAGATTGACAACTACCCCGGCTTTGAGGACGGGATCGACGGCTTCTCTCTGGCGGAGAAGATGCAAAAGCAGGCGGAGCGTTTTGGGGCACGCAGCGAATACGCAGAAGTCCTCCGCATGGATCTGACGGCGGTTCCCAAGCTCGTGGAGACCAGCGAGGGGATCTTCCGGGGGAAAACCGTGGTGCTGGCCACCGGTGCGGACCCCAGAACGCTGGGCGTTGCCGGAGAGACGGAGCTGTTGGGCCGAGGCGTGGCCTACTGCGCCGCCTGCGACGGGATGTTTTACAAGGGCAAAACGGTGGTCGTGGTGGGCGGCGGCAATTCCGCCGCGGCAGATGCCCTCCTTCTCAGCCGCGTGGCGAAAAAAGTGATCCTCGTCCACCGCAGAGACACCCTGCGGGCCACCAAGAGCTATCACGAGCCGCTGGCACAGGCCGAAAACGTGGAATTCCGTTGGAACAGCGTCGTTTCCGCGCTGCTTTCCGGGGACAGGCTGACCGGCGTCCGCCTGCGGGACACCGTCACCGGTGAGGAAAGCGTGGTGGACTGCAACGGCGTATTTGTCAGCGTGGGCCGACAGCCCGCCACGGCGCTGGCGGTGGGTCAACTGGAGCTGGACGGCGGCGGCTATATCGTGGCCGGAGAGACCACGGAAACCAGTATTCCCGGCGTTTACGCCGTGGGCGACGTGCGGACGAAGCCCCTCCGTCAGGTGGTCACCGCCGTGGCGGACGGCGCGGTGGCAGTCCACATGGCGGAGAAATATATCGCGGAAAACCGATAAGGGAGGTGGATTGAAAAAGCCATGTTTAAGGTCAGGCCGGATACGACCGCAGTGGGGATGCCGACATATCTGCAAGGCAAACTGCCAGAGTGATGGCAGATAAGATAACCCATGTAAGATTGGGAGATATGTTGTCTCTCCATATCCAGTCCACGCAACAGTGAGCAACTGAACACAAAACACAGCCACAGATGTACTCTGCGGCTGTGTTTTTTTGCGTAGTATACCGCGTGACAAGCGGTTTTACTGTGACGGCGTCACATAATTTGAGAAAATCGGCTTCGGGGCAGCTTTTGGAGCACAAGCCCTTTGTGGTTGTTGACAGAGAAAAAAATATAGGTATAATAAAAGCAAAATAATAAGACTCATTCTTGCATTTGGAGGGTTGGCGGTATGCCAAAATACGCAGAGGAGATATTGGCCGCCGTAACGGAGCTGCAGCAGCATCCCAAGGCGGAGCAGGTGTTCCTGGAGATGAAAAGGGAGCATCCCAGCATCGCTCTGGGTACGGTATATCTGCCCCCCTGCCGGGAGCAGGAAAAAGACAATCTTAAGGAGGAGAAGTATCATGAACGCTAACGTATCTAAGCTGCTCAACGAGCAGATCAATGACGAGTTCTACTCCGCCTATCTGTATCTGGACTTTGCCAACTACTACGCCGCCGTCGGACTGGACGGCTTTGAGAACTGGTATCGGGTACAGGCGCAGGAGGAACGGGATCACGCCATGCTGTTTTATCAGTATTTGCAGAATAACGGCGAGGACGTCACCTTTGAGGCTATCGCAAAGCCGGAGTGGGAACGAGGCGACCACATGGCCCCGCTGAAAAAAGCACTGGAACACGAGATGCTGATCACCGCCAGCATCAATGCCATCTACGCCGCCGCATACGAGGTCAGGGACTTCCGCACCATGCAGATGCTGGACTGGTTCATCAAGGAACAGGGCGAGGAGGAGAAGAACGCCGCTGACCTCATTACCAAGATGGAGCTGTTCGGCGGTGACAGCAAGGGGCTGTATATGTTAAACAGCGAGCTGAAGGCACGGGTCTACACCGCGCCCTCGCTGGTGCTGTAAGCCCCGCGTGTCTGCGGGCTTTCGCATCAGGCAAAAGGCAGACTACATACAGGTGGCCTGCCTTTTCTTCCACCAGACGGTTAGAGTATACTAACTATGCATAAAACAGAAAGGACTTCAGAACTTGAACAAGGAAAAGGAGATCGAAACCGTTACCCTCATGGTGCGCCGGTATTGTTGTGGCGTGCATGGGACAAGGGGCGAGGCGCTTTGTCCGGCGTGCAATGCGCTGCTGGAATACGCTAGAGAGCGGCGGGATAGATGCCTGCACGGGAAAATTTAGTGGCACTTTGAATCCTTTCCGAGAAGCACAATGGCGTTTCTTACTACAACTGCATCGGCACTGTCTCTTTTCTCACAGCTGTTTATGCTTCTGTCCCGGATGGCGAAGCTGTTCGGCGTGTTTGCGTAAGGAAGGAGGCGGCTCATGCAGAGTACAGGGAGAAGGAACGTCAGAAGCGCGCAGCGCGGCCCTCGGTTTAGGCGAACCGTTCTGGATACAATAAAACATATAATAAATAAGCAGCGCCCGCCGGGAGATCTCCCGGCGGGCGCTGCTGTGTTCAGAGGAACGTTATTTTTCTTGCCTTACTTTGCGGCATCCACCAGCACACCAATGTAGCCGGCAGTATCCACCAGCGTGGCACCGGAAACGGCGTCCACAGCCTTTTCATCTTTGCTCAGAGCCTCGGCGTCGGCAATGCTCATGCCGTTCACGTGGTTCTGGATGGCGTCGTAGTTGGCATCCAGCGAAACGGTGGAACCAGCCTTTTCGGCCATCATCTTGCTGTAGTAATCGGCGTTGACCCGCTTGGACATCAGCACCTTGCCCTCGGCGTAGCCTGCGCCAAAGTCAGAATCGGAGTTGGGCACACCGACGACCCCGGCGTCCGAACCGGCAAACTGGAACTCGTCAATGTAGCTCAGCACGATGGTGTCCCCGGCGGTGGCGACAGCACCGGAGGTGAAGCACTTGGTGCCGTGTGCGGCCCCATAGACCACATTCAGCTTCAGGTCCTCGGAGCTGCCGTTGAACTCCACAGCCTGCGTGGTCTGGGCGTTTTTGGCGGCATCCACGATGGCAGAGAGATAACCGGCGGTATCCACCAGCGTTGCGCCGGAGACGGCGTCCACAGCCTCGGCACCCTTGGCGGCTACATCCTCCAGCTCGGAGATGGTCTTGCCGACGGCAAAGTTCTGGATGGCGTCGAAGTTTGCATCCAGAGCGACCGTGGAGCCGCCCTTTTCAGCCATCATCTTGCTGTAATAATCGGCGTTGGCCCGCTTGGACATCAGCACCTTGCCCTCGGCGTAGCCTGCGGCAAAGTCGGAGTCGGAGTTGGGCACGGCGGTCACGCCTGCATCGGTGCTGGTGAACTGAAAATCGTCGAGGTAGGCGGCGAGGATGACGTCATCCTTCACCACAGCCACCGCTTCGGTGAAGCACTTGGTGCCGTGGGCGGCAGCATAGGCCTGACCGATCTGGATGCCGCCTTCCACCGGGACGATGGCGGCGGGCTCAGCGGGGGCTGCGGCAGCAGAGTCGGCGGGGGCTTCTTCGGCCAGCTCCACACCCAGTGCGTCGGCAACGGCCTTCCGGACGGCCTTGGTGGTCACCGTGGCACCGGCAACGCCGTCGATGGCGGGGCCGTTGGCGGCCACGACCTGCTTGGACAGCTCTTCCAGTGCAGCGCCGCCGATGCTCTCGGTTTCCTGTGCGCCTTCCAGCTTGCAGTCGGTAACGGTGCCGTTGGCATCCACGGTCAGGGTGGCGGTGACAGCACCGCCAAAGCCTTCGGCAGAGCCGGTCTTAGTCACACCAGCGGCGGTGGAGCTGCTGCCGCCGCAGGCGGCCAGAGAGACGCAAACAACGAGGCTCATGGCCACGGCAGCGCTCAGTTTGCGGATGATCTCCTGTTTCATGGGTTTTTCCTCCAGAGAAAAATCGGTTTGTGTTCGGTCCCCAGAAAAGGTCATATCTTTTCAAGGATGTTTACAAAAGATAACATATTTTGTGAGATGTTGTCAAGAGATTTTAGCACATACTTCGTGAAGAATGATAAATTGGTGTCAATTTGTGACGCTGACGGTATACGAAGCGAACGGACGGTCTACGCTGTTAGTAATTCCTGAATGGAAACCAAGCAAGCAGTTTTGCCACTTTCAGCCCCAGTTAGTACTTCAATATTACTATGTTTTGGAAATCGGCACAACCATATAACCGTCTTTGATGAAACTATTTTTGTTTCATCGATGACATTGTACCAGCAAGCAGTGCAGACGTATATACATCTGCTTATTTTGCGTTGCAAAACGCTTGTTGGGGAATGCCCCAAGCCCCTTTAATCTGCATTTTCCAATGCAGGCTGCGCATCCCTTCGGGACGCTTTTTACCCGGTGATGTGCTCTGGGTCGTTCAAAACTTGCATGAGGTGAGAAGCGGCTTCTGCAAGAGAATCGTACTTCATCTGTTCAGGAATAGGCGCATCCAGAAGCGAAACACCCCACGCCTGCATACAGTCCGCAAGTTCTTTCTGTGCCTGCAATGCCGCCACCTTACGCACATCCGGGGTAGTTTCTGCATCCAGAACATAGGCTGCGGAGTATTTTCCGTTGCGGTCTTCCGTCAACTGCACCATGGAGTAGTGCTCATCCCAAAAGTGACAGAAGCAAACCCTGCCACCGATGTTCTCCATTTCGATACACAGTTCTTCTTCGCCGCTCCATTGCGGAGTCTCTGACAAAATGCGATTCAGTTCCGAAAGCGCCTGCCGTTCTTCATCCGATAACTTCCTATGCAGGCATTCACGTTTGAGATCGTTCTGCCAATATGGACTCAGCTTTCCATTCCGGGCATCTTCCATTGCTTCTTCGATATTGGGTAGCATCGTCATGTCGTTCACCTCAAATACTCGCCATTAGTGTTATATACACGCTTATAGTGTTGATTATAAAGTATTTGAGGGCAAAAAGAAAGAGCGTCAGCACGTTTGCTGCGCTCCTTGACATAGGTGTTATTTTGTGATATAGGGGATATTGTCGGTGTATGCATTCAAGATGTCAATGGCGGCTTTCTTCTGCCCCGGCGTGAGCTGGCCCAACTTTTTGCACAGTTCATCATCTGCCACATGGGAAGCAGATGCAACCGAATCCCGGATCAGCACATCGGCAGATACGTCCAGCACCTCGACGATTCGGATAAAGGTTTCCAGTTTAGGGATTTTTACTCCGCGCTCTAAGTCTCCAACATAATTTGCTGACAACTCGACCCGTTCTGCAAACTGCTCGATTGTCCATCCTTTTTCTTTGCGCTGCTCTCGTATTCGTTGACCCAAAAGCGTATTCATAGCGACCTCACATTCTAATTGTGTTTGTTGCACACCAATAGCATACCTGTCGCAATTTTTGTTATACACAATCCATTTGTGTTTATTCAACGCTATTCAGGCAATTTCAAGGTGGAAAATTTTTGTGCGTATCTTTGGTCAAAAAAGCAATGGTCTTTTGGGGCGGTACATGGTACAATAGCAAACGTTGTGCCCCTTGGCACATGAACGAAGGTAAAAGGAGCTGTTGAACGTGGATACGATCTATCTGCTGCCCGGTGAGGAACGCTGCGTTGATTTTCGAGATGCCAATGGAGTCCCGAAGGTACACTACACCTACTGCTCTTTCCGTGGCAGGCTTTTCAACTGCACCTGCTGCACAAAGGATGAAGCCCAGCGGCTGTGTGAAGATTGGCTTATAAAACAGGACCGCTGCTACATAAACTAAAAAAGCCGCCGAGGACACCTCCCAAATGGGAAGATTCCTCGACGGTTCGCTATAACAATATAATAAAGGAGCCAGCCAGCGTAGATCACACTACGCCAGCTGACTCCTGTTTTCATTTAACTGCGTTTTCCTCTTCCGCAACGACCTGTTCCGCGCATTTCGTTGCACTGGCATAGGCAAAATACCGCACCTTGCGACTGTAGCAAGAATACAGCGATAATTAGTAGTTCATAAAAAACGGTTAAGAATTGCTGCCCTATATGCAAAAAACGCCGAGGACACCTCTACAATGGGAAGATTCCTCGACGGTATTCGCTTATCGGGTATGCTGCGGTCGGAGATTGCTCTTGTCCTCCGCAAAGAACAACTCCACACTTTTCTGTGCTTTCATCAATTGTTGCATCTCGTCCCGTGCTTTGCGATAGTCTGGGTAGGCTGCTTTCTTCTTGATCAGCAGTTTGGCGTATTCTGCATCCAACTCCTTGACCTTTGGCAGCTTTTTCATCCCGGCTTCGTCAAAGGCAGCTTTCGCTGCCTTGTGCAGGGTAATTTCCTCCCGGTGGGCTTCCAAAAACTTTTTACTGTACCCTGACTTGCGGTAGGCATCATAGGCTGGGCGAGTCTTGGCGTAGTTGATGATGTGGGTTTTCAGAACAGCAATTTGTGTCAATCTCGCTTCTGCCGCCTTGATGAAATCCCCCATAGCATGATAGCGCTCGGTTGCCGCTGCTGCACGCTCTCGTAGTTCCTCTGCGCTACCGATTTTCTGCTCCTGCAAGAACAGCAGCGTCTTGGACATCTCCTTCAGGTTGAACTTGGTTGCCCACTTTTTGTAGCCAACGCTTTTACCCTCTGCCATTTTCCCCTGAATGTCCACCAGCAACTGGAAGGGCTGCTCTTTGGGCTGCTTTTTCTGGTACGGCTGGTGATTCGCCTTTCCCTCCAACACCGCCTTGATCTCGTCCTCGCCATAGCCGGTACCCAGTGTGCGGAAACGGATAAAGCGTTTCTGTCCCTTGCCCTTCACCGCCGTGTACTTGCCACGCTTCACCTCATAGCCCTGCTGCTCCAGCTTTTGCAGAAACGCTTCGTAATCCCCCGGTTTTTCTGCAAGGATGGTGTCGATGATTCCGCATAGGCGGTCCCTGTTGCTTTCCTTGGGAGGATAGAGAACACGCTTCTGCCGTTCCCGATAAGGCTTCTTCTCAATGACGGACAACTGGTGTTCCAAGCAAATCAGGTCGCTCAACCGCTGCACTGCCAACGCCGAAAAGAAAAAATCCCGGAACTTTCTGGTGCCATCCAGTGCCGTGGAGTTAAAGATCACATGGTTGTGAATGTGCTGCCGGTCCGTGTGTGTTGCCACCACAAAGGCGTGCTTGCCCTTGGTAAAACGCATGGCAAGTTCGTAGCCTACCTTATTGGCCTCCTCCGCGGTGATTTCCCCCGGTCGGAAAGACTGCCGTATCTGATAAGCAATCACATCGCTTTTCTGCCTGCGTCCGTTTACGAGGTCGTACTGCCGCTTGGTGAGCATAATCATCCAAAACCTTAAAGGGATGATTCTTGAAAGGAAATAGTTCACCAATAGGAATCTGCTGCACCTGTTCCCGCTGCTGTTCCTGCCGGGATTCCTCGGTTGAGAAGATGTCATCTGCCCCTTTCGGTGACACGTTTAAGCTGTTTTTTGGCATCAGCCATCACCTCCCTTGTCAGAGATTTATAGGCTTCTGCCACCTTGCCTTTGGGGTCGTGCTGGTAGATGCTCTTGCCTACGGCACTGATCTCCGCAGCACGGACAGACCGGGGAATGGTCTGGTCGAACACTTTGATCTTACTGCCGTAGGCACCTCGAATCAGGTTGTCGATCTGCTGCCCATAGTTGGTGCGGCTATCTGTCATAGTCAGCAGGATGCCCTCGATTTTCAGTTTCGGGTTGATCTGCCGCCGGACCTTCTGCACGGTCTGCAAAAGCTGTTCCAGACCTTTTGCGGAAAGGTACTGCGCTTGCACCGGAATCAGGGCAGCGTCTGCCGCTGCCAGTGCATTGATGGCGGTATCTCTGCAGGAGATAATTATAAATTCGCACATAGTGCGTACCGCTAGCCATAGAAGCGGAGCGACTACGGTCAGCATCCCAAGGGAAGGGGTGCAATCTAGCAGAATGAAATCGTAGTCGTGCTTTGCGCTTTCCAGCACCTGTTTCAGCATCTTTTCCCGGTTCATGCAGTTGACAAGGGAAACTTCCAGCCCTGCCAGTTCAATGTTGGCAGGGATCAGGTCAACGCTCTCCGCATGGTGCAGAACGCCCTCGCCGGGTGGAATACTCTGGTCGTTCATGGCTTTCTGCATCAGGGTGGAAAGGGTGGTAGGCAGTTCATCGGGCTGTTGCCAGCCCATGCTAATGGTTAGCGACCCCTGCGGGTCAGCGTCCACCAGCAGGACTTTCTTGCCCTCCATCGCCAGCCCAATGCCCAGATTTTCGCAAGTAGTGGTCTTGCCAGTGCCGCCTTTCTGGTTGACGATGGCAATTGTGGTTGCTTTCTTTGAAATTTTTATCACCTCCGCATCGCTAAGTCGTGGTTGGTTTGGTTCTGATAGGAAAGCTGCATGGTGGTGGGTGCGTTGTACAGAGAAGCGAGCAGATATTGTTTCATGTTCCGGACCGGTGCGGTATTTTCCGCAAGACACTTCAGCACAAAGCGGATATGGTCGGCGTTCAGCTTCATAAACCGGCTGCGTACCACCTCGGCGGGCTTATCGTCCCCGGCAATGCGCAGCAGCTTGCGGTTGGTAGCGCAGGTGTCCACCAACAAATCTACGATCTGATAGATGGTATCCTCATCATCCGGGTAAAGCCGGAGCAGAAGGTCTATCTCCAAAGACTGAGAAAAATATTCTTCCAGTTGGGTGCGTTTGCTCATTCCCTCCGCATCTTCAGAATAGAAAGGATCAGTCTCACTCATTTCAGTATCATTCTCTTTAGTCTTATTACATCGTGATTTTGAAGGGTCTTGACTTGCGTTTTTGAAGCCTCCAGAATCGTGAAAATCACGATTTTGGAATATTGATTTTGACGATTCTGCCGAAAAGTTCTTCACATACACCAAACTTGGCTTTTCCAGACCTCTTCGTTTTCGTTCAATCAGACCAAACTTTTCGAGTTCCCGGAGCAGCTTGGTCGCTTTGTTGTCTGCGCAACGCAAAGTCCTCTTGACATCCTCAATCGTGAAGATGATGAACACTCGGTTCTGCTCGTCCAGCCAGCCATTTTTCACGGACAGACTCATGCGGTCAAGCAGGATACCGTACAGAGTTTTGCATCGGTTGACAGACTCCGGAACCGCGGCTCCTGAAACAGAGCCTTTGGAATGCGGTAGAAGGAGAACAGCTCTCCGGCTTGTCCGTAGAAGTAGTCAAGGGTCATGTGGCTTTTTCAACGATTTGCTCCAGCTTGTGTTCAAAAAAAATCGACCGCCTTTCGTTTGAAAATAAAAAGCGCACTCTTTTCTTATTGAAAAGTGGTGCGCTATGTAATATAATGGCTATATAATTTAGCTATCCAAAAGATAGTCGATGAGATATTCTTTCGGAATCATGAAAGATCGTCCGACTTTCAGGCAGCGAATTCTATATTGATGGATTCTTCTGATGATGGCAGTCTGGCTTTTGAAACCGAGTAAAGTTGTTGCTTCTTCGACAGACAGCACATCAGGATAGTTCACAAATAATTTTTCATGATACTCTTTTGCTTGATTTTGATTCATTATCCTTGACTTTCCTTTCGTTTTGTGCCTAAGCAGAGGAGCGTTTTGCCCTGCATCCCTCCTGAACATCCCTCCAATTTCCATTTAGGCGGTCCAAACCGAAAAAACAGAGTAGAGGGAAAACACATCGAAAAATCGGGGATATTTCAAATTATTGTTCGTTGAGACGTGAATTTCTCCTTTGCACGGTGGGAACCAGATATCACTAGATATCACTGGATGACACCAGATGGAAGATGAGGATAAAAACTCAAAACCCCTTGTGCTAATAACACGTGTGGGTTCGACCCCCACCACCGGCATAGAAAAAAGCCGACCGAGAGGTATTCTCAGTCGGCTTTTCTTTTTAATTTTTCCCTTGTCCATCAGGAACGCCGGGAACTGAAATGCTGCAAAACTCAGCGGCGGAGCCGGCTGTTTTAACTACTGTTTAAGACTTTGTGGTTTTCTGTTCATAAACTTCTGGTATCCTGTACATAACGAAACGAGAAAGAGGGAGCTTTATGAACGCCGAACTCACTTTCCTGCAATTCTTGCAATCCCTGCACAGCCCCATGCTGGATGGAAGCATGTGTTTTATTACCCGTCTGGGAGACTCCGGTATTCTCTGGGTGACGCTGACAGCGGTGCTGCTGGTGTTCCGCAGAACGCGGCGGGTCGGATGTGTGCTGGCAACGGCGCTCATCATCGACGCTGTCCTCTGCAATCTTCTTCTCAAGCCGCTGGTGGCTCGCGTCCGTCCATGCGACATCCTTACGGAGGTACAACTGCTTATCCCGTACCCGGACGATTTCTCCTTTCCTTCGGGCCATACAGCGGCGTCCTTCGCCTCGGTGACAGCCCTTTGGATGGCCGGGAAAAAGCAGTGGGCGATGGCGGCTCTGCTGGTAGGCATTCTCATCGCATTCTCGCGGATGTACCTCTGTGTCCATTACCCGACGGATATTCTGGGCGGTGCCATTTTGGGAGCCGCCTGCGGATGGGCGGGAGCATGGCTCGTAAAGAAAGCAGAGCGCCGAATGGCCATCCCGCGGAACTGAAAAAAGAAGAAGAGGCCGCCGTACAACAGCTTGCTGTACGGCGGTCCCTTTTGTTATGGGGACCCGCTTATCTGCGGGAACATCCCGGTTTTCCGCAAAAAGCCCAAAAGACATGCAGGCGAAGCAATGCAGCCCCAAAAAATCGGCTTCAGTAAAAAGAAAAGCACCATACTTCCTACGAAGTACAGTGCTTTTTGGTGGAGAATAGCGGGATCGAACCGCTGACCTCTTGCATGCCATGCAAGCGCTCTCCCAGCTGAGCTAATCCCCCATAGCTGGTATGTCGTCCCTGACGACGTGTGTTATTATACCAGCTGAAAGGAGAGTTGTCAATAACTTTTTTTATTTTTTGTGAGCGACGCTGCGGCTGGTGCTGCGCTTGTAGTAGAACAAGTACTGCTGTACGATGCCAGCCTGCTGATCATAGGAAGGAAAAGGGTCGCGGCCGCCGAATTCCTCATCAATGAGTCGCTGTATCCAGACATCAATGGGAGCCATCGCGGTACGGCCATAGCCAAAGAGGCAGACGCAGTTTGCTACCTTTTTGCCGACGCCGTCCAGCTCGAGGAGGCGGGAAAAGAGCGCGTCGTCGGGCAGCGCCGCCAGAGCACCGAGGTCGAGTGTGCCGCTGGAAGCCTGAGCGGCAGCGTTCTGGATGTAACGGGTGCGGTAGCCCAGACCACAGCCCATCAGCTGCGCCTCAGAGAGGCCGCAGAGCTGCTGCGGGGTGGGGAAGAGGAAAACTTCATCGCCTTCGGCACTGAGCGGTTCGCCGCAGCACCGGGCAAGGTGTTCCACGGCGGTGCGGATGGCCGGAATGCTCTTGCGCTGGGAGATGAGAAAGGTGATGAGCATTTCCCATGGGTCCTGATGCAGGATTCGGATGCCCTGCCCGAAATCGAGCGATTTGTCCAGATAGCTGCTCTGTCCCGCCAAGCTGCACCGCAGCGCGGCATAGTTCCGGCCCAAATCAAAGTAGTCGGCCCAGTACTCTCGATCTGAGCCATACCATGCGGCATCGTATTGCCTATCGCCCAGCGGAGTCAGATAAAGAAGTGCGCTGCCGGAAAGAAAACGGTAGCGCCCGTCGGACAGCTTCTGCGGCCGGAAGCACTGGCCGCTTTCGATGATCTTGTCGAGGTCAAAGTCGTCCTGGATGGCGACGAGCTGATGGGTGAGGGAAACTGTATGCATGGAAAACTCCTTTTTGGAAAAATTGTGGCGATGCCCGATTCGCGGTGGAAACTGATTTCTATCTGTACCCTCTGCGGGGAGGGCGACGTCCAGAGCAGGCTTGCCGGTGGATGCACCGTAATTTCTATCCACGCCCTCCGCGAGGAGGGCGACCCCCATAGCTTGCATCGCTACATTTATGGAATTATTTCTATCCACGCCCTCCGCGAGGAGGGCGACCAGCACCAATGTGTTCTCCCCGTTGAGGATCTGCTGATTTCTATCCACGCCCTCCGCGAGGAGGGCGACAGCAAAAACAGAGACAAAATCTCTATTTTCAAACAAATTATACAACATTCTGCACGAATTTAGAAGAGCTTTGATTTACAACGGGTCAAAGAACTATCCAAATCATGCAAAATGACACAAAAATCCGGTGCGAAGGTGACGGAAAAATGCTGAGAACTCGCCCTTCGCACCGGGGCGCAAAACTCAGAACAACAGCAGGCCGTCCTGCTCGAAGGGCGGATGAACGCCGATATGCTCCACCTTGCTCTTATAGTTGTTGCCCAGCTGGTAGAAGCGCAGACTGTCCAGCGCGGGGTCGATGAGGGCCGTCAGCTCCGCCTTGAGAACGGCATACTGCGCGGCATCCAGCAGACACTCGAACACGGAGTTCTGCACCCGCTGGCCGTGGTCCACACAGCGCTTGGCGACTTTGCGCAGACGTTTGCGCCCGGCAGGAGTTTCGGTATTGACGTCGTAGGTGATAAGGACCAGCATACACATCCCTCACTTCCAGAAAAATGGCGGGTAAAGCTCCATATCGCCCCGCAGGGTGCGGGCCAGAAGCAGAGCCTGCACATAAGGCACGAGGCCCCACGGAAGCTTTTCGTTCAGGAACGGGTGGGTGATGGTCTCCTGTTTGCGGGTCTGCCACCCGCCCAGAAAGGCGCGGCGGCCCTCATCGGTGAGAAGGACAGCTCCGTTCTCCTGCTTCTGGAAATGCTTCGGCGTCATGATTTTCTGGTTGATGCAGGAGAGCACAAAACGGTCGGCGTAAACAGTGCGCAGTTCTTCCATGAGGTCGAGGGCGAGGCTCCTGCGCCCGGGCCGGGCGCGGTGGAGAAAGCCGACGTAGGGGTCGAGGCCCACACTCTGAAGAGCCGCTGTGCAGTCGGAGGCCAGAAGCGAATAAGCGAAGGAGAGCAGGGCATTGGTGTTGTCCAGCGGCGGGCGGCGGCTTCGGCCGGCAAAAGAAAAATCATCGTGCTGCTGCAGGATGAGCGAATCAAAGCAGTCGAAATACCGCTGTGCCGCCTCGCCCTCCAGACCGCGAAGCTGGTCGAGGTCGTCGCACTGCTCGATGAGGGGCAGCGCCGCCGCCAGCTGAGCGCTGGTGCGCTTGAGCCTGTCTCTTATACACATCTGACGCTGCC
>ENA-OWZM01000303-OWZM01000303.1-human-gut-metagenome-genome-assembly--contig:-NODE-303-length-27380-cov-14.3854_pt1 | contig 27380 bp, 31 predicted proteins | sample MGYA00249259_ERZ652113 | MGnify/ENA primary metagenome ERZ652113 (study PRJEB26925, sample SAMN05827264) | human gut metagenome | biome: ENVO:2100002; feature: ENVO:00000062; material: ENVO:00002003...
ATTTGGTGTTCATGCGCACATCCTCCGTACCGTCCTTGTGTTTAATGAGGTAGGTCTCGCTGGTCACATAACCGCAGTCCTTGTAGTCGGCATACAGAATCCACTGCTTGCCACGCTGATACTGGATGTTCATCTCCTTCAGACGTCGGTTGAAGCGGATGGACGACTCGCCATAGTCCTGTGCTATCTGTGTGACCAGGACACTGCTCTTCGTGGCAAGGATGATGTCAAGGTAACTCACCTTGTCCTTCATCTCCGTCACCTCCTGTTGCAGGTCATCCACCTTGGATCCCAACTCAACGATGCGTGTCCTTTGGTGTTCACACTCCTGTTCGACAAGCAGACGCTTTTGTCGTTCTTCCTTCAGATTGACTGCTAACCGTATCAGGAAGTCTGGCTCTGCCAATGCCTTCTCGATGGTCTGCTGTGTCATATAGGCACCATGCTTGCGGATAGAGGGGAGCACCTCCGATGTCACCCACTTGCGGAAACGTTTGGCTTCGGGTTTGCGACTGTCAAGGATGACATCATACAGTCCGTCTTCATTGATAAAGTTTGTAACCTGTTCTCTTCCAAGACTATCCGAGATGGGGTACTTTGAAAGTACATCATCCGAAAGTCGTTGTACCAACTTGCTGGTTTTTAGTCCAAGAACTCTTGCCACATCAGCCAAACAGAACAAGGGTTGCTCTGGTGTTCCTGTGGTTCGGACTGCTCCAAATTCCTCGTTGTTGAAAATCTGAATATCGTTCATATCTCTATGCTGTTTTGTGATTATTTCTTCTCTTCCCTTATTTCTATCTGTTCACACTTTCTTCACCCTCACCGCTGTTGGCATCATCGCCGTCAGTGCCTGTCGAGCTCCTCACGCCCTTCATGTTTTCCTGCCAACGGCTCTTGGCATCGCTGATGATGCTGCCTTTATGTACTACACGGTCGTTGGTGGCTGCCAAGAGGGCGGTAGTCTGGCTTTGGGTGTTGAGCTGCACAAGGTATTTCAGTAGTGTCTCGTTCTGTGTCGTCAGGTCGGCATAGATGCTAAGATACTGCCGCTTTCTCTGTGCATTGGGCATATAGGCATCCTTGGTGGCTTTCACGGCACACTGGTACATATTGTACAGTTCCTCCCACCGACGCTTGTCGTTGATGGTGCCTCCTGTAGGGATGATATGGTCTATGTTCGCCTTCATCTTGTCCAACTGACCGTTGATCTTGCTGCTTTCGGCAAGCCAGGCGAGGTCTATCTGTCGGTCGGCTACGTTCAAGGCTTCCACCTCAGCACGCTTGGTGAGGGCAGAGTCTATCTTCTCCGCATCATCTACTTGGTTGTAGAGGTTGATGCCGGCAAGAGTGCGGAAACCTAACTTGTTCTTCTCTGCCGCTGTCTTCTTATAGTTGTTATGTAACAGCCAATAATAGAACTCAGGGGTGAGAGAACCGCCACCTGTCTCCATCACCGTTATCTGGTTCTGCTTGGAGGAGTCGTGGTTGTAGGTCACGCTCTGGGCTGTGGCTTTGATGGTGGTTGCTACCGCCATGATGAGTATCATTGTCTTCTTCATGTCCGTTCTTCTTTTGTTTACAATCCGTCAATAGTCAAGTTTTCCTGCCACTTTCCATCGGCTGAAGGCATCTTCCAGTATCTCTTCCTTCGTCCTCGTCCGATACACCTTCTCCTTCCAATAGCCCATGCGCAGCTGCACATACCGCCATGTCTGGAAGTAGGCTTGGTTCAGATGTTTTTCTATCAGGTCCAACGAATTGTTGATATTGTCCAACACCATCAGCAGGTCGGAAGTTGAACAGGCTGCCGCTCCTGTGGCATACAACACGAGGTCGTTGACGCTATGGTAGAGTTGGCTTCCTTCGTTGTATATGTTGTCGATGGCTTTCTTGTTGATGCTGATGAGCATCGTGTCAGCCAGTTCGATGTGTTTCCGCTTGATGACCTTATCATTGAAGTCCTCCAACAGGTTCTTGTAGTCACTGATGCGGTCGCTCACCGTCTGGTAGGTGCTCTTCACGTTCAGCACCGTGCGCAACGACTGGTACATCACATCGATGATGTCGAAGGCCCGGGTGTATTTGTCCAAATCCACATTCAGTTCCTTGTATTTGCCCACCTCTTCACTGCTGTATTCATGCAGCAGTTGATTGCTGTACTCCAAAGTGCTGCGTGCCAGCAAGAGGCTGCGCTGCTTCTTGTGGTCGTTGATGTATGCTTCCACCGATACCGCATCGAATCCCCATTGCGCCAAGGCTGTATTGGGGAAGAGGGTAATCAGCAGGAGAGCTATGATGATGGTATGTCTCATTCTCCGTTCCTCCCTCAGTTTTCGTTCTCGTTATCTTCACCATTCCCTCTGTTAGGGTCTGCATTCTCTCTCCATCGCTCGTAGCACTCTTCAATGAGTGTCCTTCTGCGACCTTGGTCTGCGTCGATTGAAGGAAGAATGTCCTTCAGCACGTCAATGATGCTGCGCTTGTAGTGCATCATTTTTTCTAATGATACCAAGTCGGCGTAAATCTTGGTGATACGGCTATCTACTTCACGGGCTATCTCCAGACGGTCGCTCGACCAGAGCAGGTGTATTACATCGTCATTGTCGGCGGTCTGGGTTGCCTCGCTCTTGGCATATTCTGTGGTGATGCTGCACGACGGGAACTCCTGGGCTATCTCCGAGATACGGCTGTTCACCTGCCTCGTCTTCTCCTCGTCAGAGGCATTCGGGTCAAGGGTCAGCACATCCACCACCTGTGTGTCGGTGTATTCCGAGGTCAGCTCCCACGATATTTGCAGTATCGCACGGTGTATCTTGATGCCAAGGAAGTACTTGGGCTTCCTTGCAATGGACAGTGTCGCCTTGAAGGTGATAATGCCGTTGATGTTGGGCATGGTGGCAGTTCGGACGTAGGTGTAGCCGTTCCACGAACCGGCACCTTGCCACGTGAGATTGTAGGCTGACTTCACATCCTGCATGATGGCAGGGATGCGGTAGTAGTCATCGGTGGAGGTGGCATTGTCGTTAGCCGCCTCGCTCTTGGCATTCTGTATGTCTGCCAACTGCTGCTGCCATGTCGCCAATTCCTTCTTCAGGTTGTCTATCTTCGTCTTGTTGACATTATGTTGCTGCCGCAAGGCAGGGGCTTCCTCCACAGAGGCATTGGCTATCTGCGTGAGCAGGTTCCTGTTCTCTGTCTCCAACTGGCTTATCTGCGCCTCCAACAGGGCTATCTTGCTATTCGCCTCACGTTCCTTCTCGTCCAGTTCCGATAGGTCGAGATTATTTTCTGATACGCTTGTCCTCATGGCGCATTCCTTGCTGTGGGCATTGAGCGAACCGCCGCACTCACGGCACTTGTACTGCGTGCTGCCCTGTCCGAGGGTGACACCGTCCGAACAGGTGACGCTGATGGTCACGCTCTCCACGCCCTTCAGTTTGGCGGCATCGGTGGCTTGATAGTAACGGCGTGCGTCACTGCCGATGTAATAGACATAGCCCTCCTCGTTGTCGTTATACTCCGAGAGACGTGCCTGCAACTGACGCTTGAAGGTATTCAAGTCCATGCTGTAGGAGTCGAAGACATCCTCATACACCTCTTCCACGTTGTTCCAGCTCTTGGTAACGTGTATCTCGTAGGCGTAGGCCTTCTTGGTCTGCTTGCCGCCACGGCTGATGATGTACGACGACATCCAATAGTTCATCGTATAGGTGAAGCCGTCGCTCTGGGCGTTGAGCTGCTGCACACGGCTGCGGCTCCATCCGGCATGGTTCTCCGAGTTGGCCAGTATCTGCTCTCGCTGCGTGCTGTTAGGGTAGAAGTTGGGGTCGGAGGTGTTGATACGATACCAATGGTCACCGTTCAGAATACTGTTGTCATCGGTCGGCGGATAGTAGTCACAGAGGCTTACGCTGCCTTGGTCTCGTCGGGCAATGTACCAACGCTGTGTATAGTAGTTGCCCTGCGTCTCGCTCAGATAGTCTGTCATCCACGAGGTGATGTTGTAGTTGGAGAGGTCGAAGAGGGCTGCCACGTTGTCCTCGCCACCCACCAGACTAAGGAGTGTGCTGCCGATGCCGTTCTCTGCCTGTTCATAGAGGTCATGGTAGTTGTCATAGATGTCGATGATTTTACTCACCTTGCCATTGAAAAGGTCGTTGAAGGCACTCTGCTGCAAGAGTGCGCCTGATGCCCCGTTGATACCTGCCGTCGCCAACGATGCTCCCATATTGTAAAGCGTCTCGATGTCGGCGGTGAGGTTCTCCACGGTGAAGTTGCCGGGCACACTGGCGATGTCATCCAACAGCTGCTGCCAATCTACATTGCCTATCTCCGAGAGTTTGAGGATGGCGGCTATCTCTTGGTTGATTTCCAAGAACTGAATGTCGGCAAAGGTCAAGCTACTGTTGGTCACGACACTCTCAAACTGCATACACAGCGACTTTGTGTCGGCGCATATCTTCATCAGGTAACTGCCCCAGTAGAGGGCGGTCTGCGGACTTTTCAGCATCATTCCTGCCACCGTCCATATCTTGGGCATAATCTTGTTCGCCACCATATTGTGGATGCGGCGGTAATAGTAGTTCTCCGTGCTACTGCTCCAAATGCCGAGGTCGGTGAATGCCTTGCGCTCCAAGAACTTGGCAGCGAAGATGCCGGCAGTGGCAACCTCTGCGGCATTGTAGTGCTTCAAGATTTCGCCCACCTGCTCGTTATAATAGCTCTCTGCCATAGCTCCAGCACCGAATGCGGCAGCCATGGCGGCAACGATCTGCTTGTCGTAGTTCACGCTGTAATACTGCGCATGAACCCTTCCCACGACAAGTGTAAGACACATATATATTATAATAAGGTATAAACGTCTCATTGCTTCACTACTTTACGTTTTTACTACTTTCAGTTTCTACTATTCCACTACTTTACTACTTGTAGTATTTACTATTGGTAGTATTCACTACTAATCGTATTTACTACTAATCGTAAATACTACCCAGCCACCGTTCCCGAAAGTTTTGCTTTCGGGCATCTGGGCTTTACGTCTATTCCGGGATTTCCGTTTCCATCAATCAGCCCCCGTGCTCGCCGTGTCAGCGGCGAGTGGCTCCATCGTCCGTCAAATTGAGCACATGCCCCGCCTCATTGACCTTCTGCGCAAATGCCAACGACTTCCCGATGCCACTGGCATCCCAATCTCTGCAATACCGCTCGATAGCCTCCTGATGTCTGCACTTCAGTTCATGCTTATAGAGTTTCAATGCCTCCTTCTCAGCTCGCTCGGTGGTGTAGGTCATATAGCACTCGTGCGGCTCCTCCACACCATACACTCCGCTCGTCGATCCACGTCGGATAAACACCTCACGGAAGAAACTTCTTCCCTCCTTGTTATCCAAGCGGTTGACAGTGAATATCTTCTTGCAATCCACATCCGTCAATCCTAATATCGCCTTGATCTCGTCGAATCGCTCACGAAATTTGCTTTGGTCGAGCAGCATCACCACGTCGGAGTTGTTGATGATGGCTTCCTTCACGATGGGACTGCCGATGATGTCCTGTATCTCCTGTGTCACTACGCCCACGCTCGCCCAGAACTTTCGGGCTGTCTTGTATAGGTACTTGATGTACTCGGCCATCAGCGGCGAGGCGATGGCTTTCCATGCCTCCTCGATGACAAGGCACTTGCGGTTCTTCTTCAGGCGCATCTTCTGCAGGAACACGTCCATGATGATGAGCGTCACGATGGGGAAGAGCTGCTTGTTCTCCTTGATGGCATCCACCTCGAAGACGATGAAGGTCTCGTCGAACAAGGTGCTATCCACGTTCTCGTTGAGAATCTTGTCGTACTTGCCGCCACGGTAGAAGTTTTGGAGCATATAGGCGAAGTTGTCGCAGTCGATGGTGGTGATGTTGTTCTCGATGCAGATCTGGTCGAGACGCTCACAGGCGAACTCATAGAATGAGTCGAAGGAGAGGGTCTTCACGCTCAATGCCATGCGCCGTTCCTCCAGTCCCTTGATGAGTTTCTCCACCTTGTCGTGTATCTGCGTCAGCTCCGTGCCGCGCCGCTTCTCCATGGTGGAGAGGTTTTTTCTCAGTGTCTCCTTCTGTGAGGAAGGATAGGGCTGCACACCGTTGAAATAGAAATCGTAATACTCCGTCACCAACTGCTCCACGACACGGAACTCCAGTTCGGGTATCTGCGTCTCCGAGCCTTTCCATATCAGCAGTATCAGGTTCTTCAGGAAGTCTATCTTCTCAATGTTCAGCTCCCGCTTGCTGATGTTGAAGGGGTTCATGGTGATGGGCTTGTCCTCCGTATAGGCGATGTACTTGCCGCCCACATACTCGCAGAGTCCCTCATACGAGTTACCCGTATCGACCATGACGATGTCGGTGTTCTGCTCCCACAACTGACGCACCACGCTGTTCATGTGGAACGACTTGCCGCTGCCCGAAGGACCCAAACAAAAAAAGTTCGAGTTGTCGGTCAGCTTCTCCTTTCCCTCCTTTCCTGTGATGTCGATGGCTACGGGCACACCTTGGCGGTCGGTATAGTATATCTTCAGCGGGGTGTCCTCATTATGCACGATGCGCTCCTTGTACATCAGACAGGTGGCGGCATCGCCGAGGGTGAGGAATCGGTCGTAGTCGGCATTCATGCCATAGCAGTTGCCGGGGAAAGAGTTGACGAACAGCTCCAACTGGTTGTAGGCCCGCTTGCTGATGTGGATGCCCATGCGCGAGAAGGAGTTTTCGAGATGGTTGGTGCATTTCTGTATGTCGGTGTCGCCGCTCACTGCCACCACGAGGTTGTAGTGGGTATAGACGAGCTGCTTGCTCTCACGGGCTATCACCTCCTGCACACGCTTGATGTCCTCTACAGCCATCAGGTTGCTGGGGTTGGGCATGGAGGCATGGCGGTTTTTCTTCTTGTCGAGTAGGGCAAGCTCACGCTTCTGGTTGGGCACGAACACCATCTGGTTGAACACCACGCAGTCGGCTCCGGGCACGCTATCGACGATGCTCACGAGATCAACGGGCATACTGGTGTTGTTCACCTCGATATTTGCGTAGGGACGGATGACCGACGGCAAGTTGGCATAATCCACATCCACAAGGCTATACACCTTGCAGCTACGGTCCCCCATGCCGATGGTCTCGTCATCGACCTTGAAGTTGGTCATCGACACCACCTTGTCACGGAAGTTCATGGAGAAGAAACGGTCCACATACTCGCAGGCTTCCGTTTTGCCGAGGAATCGGGACTTCACGCCGGCATCCCTCAGCTGGTCGTGCACCTTGCGTATCTTCACCAAGAAGTCACGCCATTTCTTGTTGTCGAACGACATCAGACGGCTCTTCTTGTTCTCCTGTGTGATGGTGAGGTAGCAGACGCTGTCGGTAAAGGGTCTGCCGTTGAAATAGCGGAAGTAACTCTCGCTCAGGAACTCATGATTTCCACCGTTCTCTTCCTTGAATGCCTTCCTCACAAACACGTCCTGCTTGTGCAGCGCATAGCCTTCGCCCAAGGTCTGGGCAAGGGCGGCGAAGAGGTGGGTGAACTCATAGTAGGCCTCGATGTTGGCGGAATACTTCTGCACAGGGTTCTCCATCTTCAGAACAGCGGAGTATTCGCCCGTCTTGGTATAGAGCACGCCGATGCCATCCACTTCCTCGATGGAGAAGTAGATGTCCTGGAAGATGCGCTTGCGCTTCCCTCCCGTGCCGAATGCCTTGACACTGATGGCCATGCCCACGCAGATGGCTGAGAATATGAGTATGATGTATAGGGTCATTGTTCTTTTTCTTTTTTAATCGCAAAAAGGCGGGCGCACCCTCATGCGTGATGCCCCCACCTCCATTCACTTACAATCATTGATAGCTTTCCACTTGGACATAATGGATTCTCTTTTTTGTTTTACACTTTCTTTGAATAGGCATAGATGAATATGCCGTTGTCACTCTTCTTGCTGTGCAAGCCCTTGCGCTGCTTCATGACGATGAGAACGCCACCGACAGCTACGGCGAGGACTAGCAGCACGAGTCCTGCCACGAAACCGAAGATGCAGTAGCCGAGGATGAAACCCGCAACGGCTCCTCCTGCGGTGGCTGCCGCCCAGTAGATGTAGCGTCCCTGCAACCCGAAGAACTCCAATGGACGTTGCAGTCCCTTGAAAATGGGATAATCCGGAAAACGCTCTTGCTTTGTATCTGCCATAACTGTCAGTGTTTTAACGTTCTACATACTCACAATCTCACGCTGCGTTTAACCTCCAATGCCGAAGAACAGAGGCAGTGCCTGGGCTGCTGCAATGAGGAAAATACATGCGCCGACGACCATCATGATCTTCTTTTTCACGTCCTGTTCCTCGTTGTTCATGGCGATGTTATGTTAAAATGAATTTTGCGAAGTGTTTAGTACGCTGATATTTAGCATTTTAGAAGATTGGCACAAATACGATGTTCCCAAAGTGTTCCAAGAGTGGTTAGCCAAAATGTAGTTAGTTAAATTCGTTCGTACAGAACCTTTCAAAATGGTCAAAAATCGTGATTTTACCGAAATTTCACGAAACATATTTTAACAGTGAATTTACATTTACTAACTACTATTTTTCATGTGTAATGGGTGATTGAGCCATGTTGTACATAGGAAAAAGATGGTAGAAAACGACCCTCTATAACGTCATGATTATTCCTTTACATTCATGTAAAGGTAAGGGTGTTTAATATGATAAAAGAGAAAGGAAAAGAGAAGTGATAAATGGATTTGGTCTTGCAGTTCACGTTGTTTGGCGGTTTGCCGACAAATAGCAATCGAGATCTTCAAGTTAAAAGCCAGTAACCTCTTAGATAAAAACTCTCTGGGCATTGTGTCTGATAAGACTCTATGCACAGAGTGAAATGCCTTTATTGACTGTATTTTAGCAAATGTATAAAGAATTTGCTATGCAAGCATGTTAATATTTAATAAATATTCTGTTTTAGAAAGTTGTTTATGTATCATAAACAGATGTACCTCGTTATATCTAATTAGGTTTATATCAATGATATAGAACCATACAAACATGCTCCTTTGTAATTTATTCGATTTTGGAATATTATATTGTCGAATATTATCTTTATTCTCAAATTTATAACAATATGGATAAATCTATTCACAACAATAGCTATAAAGCGGTCATGAACCTACTTCGTAATAAGCGTATTGAACGCTCTATTACGCAAGAAAAAATGGCTGAACTTTTAGAAATCAGCCAAGCTACATTGAGTAAGATCGAGACATGCGAACGCAGACTTGACATTATTGAGCTACGACAGTTTTGTCGTGTTCTCAATATTCCATTTGTCGATTTCATAACTGAAATTCAATATCTCTAAATCAACATACATATGAAGAAAATTAAAATTCTCAATGGAGATATAGAGAAGTTGTCAAATGCTTCTCAATATCCTTTTCCGAAGTATGCTACACAGATTATCAATCTGCTTAATAGCAACGCACAAGGAACCAGACCAAATGTTGTTGGTCAGATGTCGGAACTTATACAAGAGTTCCCTGGTAATTCCCTTGAAGAATGGATAGAATGGTATTCAGAACGTCAGCCAGATGCAGTAAACAATGCAACTGACCGAATTTATAACATGTACCAGAACATGAGCCAAGCATTTGCAGCAATCGACCGAGATATGATAGAGGCTTGGGTAAAAGACCTTGTATATACAAAAACGTTCTGCGGTCTAAAGTTCCAAGGTGCGATATTAAAACATCTTGCAACCATTTATAACACAACATGGAGGCTCGCAAATGTAGAAGAAGAAGCACATTGTATTGACGGATTTGTCGGAAAACAACCCCTTCAAATCAAATCTATAACATACAAATTAGAAACTCACCTGTCAGAAACAATTGATGTGCCAATTGTTTATTACGACAAGAAGAAAGACGGCATTAACATTGAATACGATGCTGATATATTTATTAGATGATATATGAAACAAAAGATACCTTTTAGTCAAGTTTCGCAGGCAAATGGAACAAAAGCCCCACAATTGCCCAAATATTCATCCTCTGTAATCAATTCTGCAAGTGGATATGCACATGCAACGGATCCTAAGAATGTTGGTATGGTTTCGCAAGAAATACAAGAATTTTGCAATGATACTACTACTGAACACAATTTGGAAGATTGGAAAACATGGCATCTGAAACATCATGAAAATGGAGCAGGTATAAACCGCGCTATAGACCAAGCATGGGAGAAGTTCCAAACTATGCGTGAGTCCCTTAATGCTGTCACAAGAGAGAATGTTGCGGAATGGATGGAAGACTTCGTTTATAATAAAACTTATGATGGTCTTATGGTTCAGAAGGCTGTTATTAAAGCGATTGCCGATAAAATTGGAGTATGTTGGCGGTTGGCAAATGCTCAAGAGGAACATCAAGGCATCGATGGGTTTATCAACAATAAACCTGTTCAAATTAAAGCTGATTCTTACAAACAAACAGGCAAAAAACATAATGAAACTACAACATGCCCTGTTGTGTTTTATCACAAAGAAAATAAAAGCATTATTTTCGATTACGAAGAAAACTGGTTTAAATAATGGATGAATTTGTATTAGGAATAAACAAAGATAAGTTCCGTTCGACAAACGCTAAGTGGAACGAACTTATGCTGAACGACCCTTGGTCTGTCGGGTACGTTTCCACTCTCATTGAGGCTTCAAATTGGAAGTCTAAGGAGGAATGGGAAGAGACGTATTATGCCAGTGGTGCAGTTAGAAATAGGCTCATTGAAGAGAATGCCGCAAAATTGGGATACACAAAAGAATTCTTCAATGATACGACTGTGCCACACAACAAAGCTAAGTACTATGCATTAAGTTGGGACGTAAAGAATCTAAATACCCAAAAGGGAAGAACAAAAGAGGACTTTAGAACCAAAGGTAAGATTCTTTATGATGCAGTCAAAAACAATGGCTATGGTCTGACCCTTGAAGAATGTATAGAATGTGTACGATTCAGAGTTATCTGTGAAACATGGAACGGCATTATTTTGCGAGAGAACAACACTGTCGCAACATTAAAACGACTTTTCCCAAATTTGACATTTGAGAAGGCTGAAGGCGAAATGGATCACACCTATGCTGTCGATTTTCAGGTATTCAATTCTGGAAAGCTGGTTTGTGCCATCCAAATCAAGCCCAAGACATACCAAAGTAACGCTCCATATATTCAAAAAGCAAGAGCTGCAAACGCAAACAAGTATGCAGCTTATAAAGAAAAGTATGGAGCATCTGTACTAACTGTAATCTCTACCAGTAAGGGTGAAATAATTAATACTGAAGTAATTAATCAAATTAAAAAGTTATGAATAAATTCATTGAATCATATGTGAAAGACACTTATGGTTTTGATGTAAACACAGCATCAACCGAAGAATTATCTAAAGTTGTTGAGATCATCGCCAGTGACAAAACAATGAGTCATGACCATGGAGAATGGGACTTCTCGGCTTTTCCAAATCTTAAAAAAATTGATTGTAGCTATAACCCTATTGATTTACTCAATGTATCTGCCAACAAAGAATTAGAATATCTTAGATTTGAGGGTGCTCGTGGAGGTATTCCACATAAATTAGATTTCTCGGGGAATCCACATCTAAAATGTGTTGAGGCTGGACAGGATGGTGTTATAGAACTCGATTTCTCCAACAATCCCGAATTGGAAGATTTATCAGTATTCTTGAACTCTTCTTTTAGATGGTTGGATGTTAGTAAATGCCCAAATCTAAAACGAATCAACACACAAGGGGCGAATTTGCCATTTGTAGATTTAACTAATTGTCACAAATTGGAAATGGTCACTATTAATTATTGGAATCTTTACAAGAATCGCTGTGATGAATTTGGAGATGGTTATCCAAGACCATTAGTTTTTGTTGACAAAGATTTTGATGAAAGTGTTATAGACTCACAGTCGCGTTCATATTCATACTATACATACTTTTTAATCAGAGTCTCTGCAGGAAGTGTAGAAGAACGCTTCTTAAAGGAAGTATTAAGTATGAAAGACACAATCTTAAACATACCAGAAGATCGTTATGGAAGAGGTGTAGCAAGAATGCACTACCAATTGCTTGATTTGTACGAAACAATGAAATCAGAATAATTAGAGAAGCCCCACCTCACTGGTAGGGCTTCTTTTATGAATTCGATCAAAAGTTATTTGCTTGACTTTGTTACTCAAACAGCGTTCCTTTCTCTGCGATAGGAAGGTCTTTTATTGAATTATCAAGATAATAAGAGGATTCAATAACAAGCTCGTTCTTCTCATCTATGACATTTACTTCCTTCAGATAATGGAAGTTCATGTCAGTTTCTTGACCTGTCATTACCTTGCAATCCATATGAACATTGTCATATTTGACTTCTTTCTTCATTTTGATTCGTTCATCAACAAATGCCAGATGCTTTTTGTATCGTTCATTGATAAGTGCATTAGCTTTTACAACGCTTACAGTACCAAGTATATCCTTCAAAAGAGGTTTCAACAGAGGGTCTATTTCAAATCCTACACTGTTTCTTTCTGTCAATATGGCTGCTATTGATGTAGTTCCCAGTCCCATGAATGGATCAAGAACGACATCGCCTTTTTGTGAATACATATTGATAAGGCGGTATGGAAGCTCAAGAGGATATGATGCATTTCTATCTCTTGAAGGAGCATTGTCAATAGTTTGCTTGACTCCCTTGATTTCCCAAACGTCAGAAAACCAGACGTTTCTTTCTTCCCAGAAGAATGAGCTATCTCTGCGAGCTTTTTTTTCATCGACTTTCTTATAGGCTCTCTTACTTCCTTTTCTAAATATCAGAATCCATTCATGCTCCAAAGTCACATAAGCACCACAAGGAAGCATGCCACTACCCATAAACTTGTTAGGGGCATTAGTGGTTTTCCTCCAGAGAATATTAGGCAAGTTTATGAAGCCTAACTTTTCACAGGCTTGAATGATGCGAGTATTGTTATTGTAAAGTGCAAATTCTCCATCAATGGTTCTGGTGGCATCGCCGATGTTGATACACAAGAACGAACCATTTTTAAGGACTCGCCAACATTCTGACCAAACCTTATCTAACTCTAAATGCATCAATTCAAAAGCCTCTCGTGGCTTTTTGTCATCTAAGGCTGTTTTGATTTCAGGATTCTGATTTGCCATAATATCATCCCACATTTCAATCATTGGATATGGGGGTGAAGTCACAACAATATCTACGGATTCATTTTTGAGCTGACTCATATTCTGAGACGCTTTAAAATAAACTGTATGCTTCATATTATTCTTTTGGATAACGTATTAGTTCTCTTATATCTATTTCAAGACAACTTGCTATTTTTATTAGCATGTCAAGTGGTGGTTGCGCTGAATTAGTACACCACTTGGAAACGGTGGCTTGGCTCGTTCCTATCGTTTCTGCAAGCCATTTATTAGTCCGCTTCTTTTCCGCTAAGACGATTTTCAATCTGTTTAAGTCTTCTTTTGGCATAATGGAGTTGTATTACTTGGGTGCAAAGATACAAAATTGTTCCGATATATTAAATGATTTGGAAATAAATTTCGTATTATGAAATATAAACATCTATATATTGAGTCTTTTGTAAACTCTGCTTACATCTTCGCAAGATTGACAACATACGAAATAACCGACTGATTTTAAGCGTTAAGCCTAAGGTCAGTCGGTTGTTTTGTTCCCGAAATGTGTACCATCATCCCCAAATTGGGTTCATGGGTCAACTTTCCAGAGTTTCTTCAGGACCGGCTGGGCATTTACAAGAGAGTCTATGTCATGATATTCCTTCGCCTTGACGGGGTCGCTCATGATGTGCCGGTAGAAGATGTGGTTGACTTGCTCCAACTTCATCACACGGCTCTGATACTGTCCGTGCATTAGTATGATAGCCATAATGCAAAGAAAAACCATGTACCACTTGAACCAACCCCACTTGTCAGTTCTTGTCTTGAACTCCTGCCACTTGTGCTTGATGTACCCTTTGAATGTAGGCTTTGCAAGTCCATTCGCAGCCATAAACAGATTACCTATGCACCTCAATTTGTCATGAGCAAACTCTGGTGCGGATTCAAGTCCGATGGATTTCGCACCAATAAAGCGCATCCAACAACGAATATCCTCTGGGAACTCAGGAGCCCATTCTGCTATCTGTTCTTGAGTTTCAAAACCTTGTGCTCTTCGTTTCTCCAATTGCTCTTTCTCAACCTTGTCGTCATATTCCTTGCGCCTTTCTGCATAGTTTAGGCTTGCTTCATTGAATTTGGAGTAAACAGCATCAGTCAGGCTAACTTTATCTTCCTCTGTAAAAGTCTTTCCAACTGGGTGTGTTTTAAAGTAATCTCCTATTGCGCCAGATATAACATTGTTCACAACGGATTGTGACAAAGTAGGTGGCGGCACAGGCTTCTGGGCTGCTTCCGCCATCTTAGTTAGGGCTTCCTTGATGGCTGCGACATCTTTTGCCAGTCCATCATATTTGGTGTTGACTGCAGAAATCTCGTCAGTCAATTCCTCAATCGCTTCATCTACTTTTGCCATATTGTATAATCATTAGATTGTTATCTGCGAGAACCACGACCAATACTTTGTCCTTGTGAGTGTCGCTTCTTCTTTTTGTACTTATCATCGTCACCCCAACCGAGTTGGCTTGATGAACCACCTCCACCACCAACTGAAATAGGTCCCTGGTATGGATTGAGAATGATTGCACCGAGTGTTTCAAGTCCTACATGGAACGCTCCATTTCCTGCATCGGCAACGTCTTCGGCTTTTTGAAGCATATCCATAACGTCCTGATTCGCTCCTACATTTTCCAACTCGTTAAGGTCAGGATATGCACGTCCTGCTTCGTATGCCTGTTCTTTGAAACGAGTATCGAAGTCAGGAAACAACGAACTCGCCTTGTAGTGTTCGGATTCTCGATGCGCTTCAAGCCAGTCAAGACGAGCATCCTCATACATATCCCTTGCTTGTTCATGAACGATGGTGAACGGATTGCCGAGTTTCTGACAAATGTTCTGTAACGTAAGACTCGCATCGAGTTGTTTGCCACTGAACGAAACATCATGTCGCAACGATTTCTTTGCGCCAGTGCGATCCCTTGCGACTGTGAACGAAATGCCCTCGATGCCTGTTGACTTCGGATTATATCGGAAGTTGACACGAATACCGAGTTTCACCAACTCGTCTTTGAACTCCTGCCAGTTGTGAGCGACTTGCAGTGATTCCATGACACCATGCATGACATGATAACGAATAGCATCTATCTTGCGGAGCCTGTCCTTATTGACAGCTTCTTTACCTTTGGCTATGTACAGTCCATACTCCTTAGTCAGTTCACGACAGACTTTGATGTTCCTGTCCTTCTCATGCGAGTCCTTTGTGCAGATACCTTGGTTGTTGACACGGCTGGCTATGATGTGGACGTGAGGATGCTTCTTGTCGAAGTGACGAATTGCAACAAATGGGTTGTCATCGTAGCCCATGCGCTTAAGGTAGTCATTGACTATATGCTCCATCTTCTCGTCAGTAAGATTATCAATATCTTTCGGTGAAAGAGAAAGGATGAAGTGTGCTACTGGTTTTTTGCAGCGACTTGACAACTGGGAATGCATTACCAGAGAATCAATGATTGTCTGGTTGCTGCTCAGATTGATGCCACTACTGGCGCATACAATCTTGGCATTCTTGCGAGGGTCATTGGCATAGTTGACAAGCCCCCCGAATGCTTTGCCTTGAAGAATCTTAGCATACATATCTATGAGTATGTTTTATGAATTAACCTTGCAGAAGTTCATCGTCCTCTGGTTCTTTCTCCTTGATAGCAAGCCGGCACTTGTGTATTACCGAATTGACCTCTTTCAGTATTACACGACACTCGTCAGCGATGTCAGTCAGCCCTTCCTTAATAGCCGCCTTTGCGATGGCATGAATGTTATTGCCAAAGTTGTTCAGGTCGTGAACCTCTTTCATCAGAGATTTGGTCACTCTGGCACGAACGATACATTTCAGTGAACCCTCACGGATATGTTCAGAGAGAGACACTCCCTGTTTCTTTGCCTTTCTCTCCAGTCGCTTCATCTGCTTGGCAGTGTAGCGAACAGAGATAGGTGGAAGAAACTTCTCATCCTCAGGAAGTCGTTTTCGACCGCTCGGATTGTTGATTACATTCTTTGACATGATAATGTATTTTGCTCTTGGGTTATACAGATAATGCTCTTAAATAGAGCAATTATTAAAAGTAGGGAAAAGGGATATTGAGCGTTCTAAATGTAAACTCGGAGAGCAAGTTTTCAATAGGTGATAGCCTGTATCTAACTCTTTGATTAGATTCGGGGTATCAGCGCAATTCGGTAACACCGTATTGCCGTTTTGGTGTATTACCAAAACACAAACTTGCTCTCTAAAGAACGCGAAATTTCTCTTAACTCACTTTTTGACCACTTGACATCGTTCCGATATAGTGTCAACCATAGTGGATCGTGTCGAGAGGTCGGTTAAAGTCCTGCATTTGCAGTCTGACGAGCCAGTTCTTGCTGAGCCTTGTTCATAGGCTGGTAGCCCATCTTGGCTTTGCTCTGGTCGGTACCATGGTTTGCCATGAGTTTCTTGATGTCGGACAGGGCATAGCGGTTAGAACGACCCACTTTGGCAGGAACAAGAAAGCCTGTTTTTTTCCATGCCCAAAGAGTCGTGACACACACGTTGCACATCTTGGCTGCTTCTGATGAAGTGAGCCATGTCTCGCCATCGGCAGAGAATTTACTGTCGGTTTCCTGACGTGCAGCATCGAGGATAGCTTGTTCCTCCATTGCACGTTTGATGAGTTGCTCACCGAATTGCATGAGGTCATATCCTGACACTTCCACCTTGAAGGATGCACCGCTTTGTACAAGATTCATTATATCCATAATCTAAATACTTTATTGATTGTTATACCTAAAAAGTTCAATTTTACGTTTTAATAATAGTACAGTTTTCGGCGGATGATAGTTGCTTAAATCAGTGGCTCCCAAAGTCTGCTGACCGAGTGTAAAGTCAGTCAGACAGACATGGATTTCCACCTTCAAAACATCATTATGACGAAAAAGAAAAACAAGGTTCTACTTGATAAGGTCAATGAGTTCCTTCTTCATATCATCATCAATGGCACGGTATCTTGCAAAGGCTACGCTGCCATTTGCATGACCAGACATTGATGCTACAAGATTAGGGTCTTTGACCTGTTTGTATAGATTGCCAATGAAGGTACGTCTTGCCATGTGTGATGTCCCGACTTCATACAATGGTCGCTTTTCCTCCTCCCTGGTTCTTGGGTTGAGAACGGTCACGATGCGGTTAATCTCTGCTCGTTTCAGTATCTCACGTATGGCATCATTGAATTTAAAATTGAAGTGCATCGGGAAGAAAACCTCTGCTTCTCCGTGGTTATGTCGCGCCAGAATCTGCTGCGCTTTATCTGCCAAAGGTACACGGACAGTGCGAGGGCATTTCTTGATTGTCTTCAATGGAATATACTCCAGAACATCACCGCTCACATTCTTAGGCGTGAAGGTTATGAGGTCTGAATGTCGGCATCCTACCATGCACTGAAAAATAAACATATCACGGTACTCCATGAGGTCAGGGCGGTCTGACAGGTCACAATCATAGACTTTGTCACGCTCTTCGATGGTCAGATAGAACGGTGTTCCATAGAGCACCTTCGGCATTTCGTAGCCTACAAATGGATCATTGTGGCTTACTCCCTGCTTTCGTACCCAGTTGCAGACGGTACGGAGAAGGGTCATATTTGAGTTGATGGTATTCAATGATCGAGGATTTTTGATTGCTCGTTCATTGAAATCAGCATACAACTCCGGGTGCTTATCTCGGATGTTGTGTTCATCAAGCATGAAGGATTCAAACTCACGAAGATCATCGGCATTCATAAGGTCGATGTTCATCGTGTATGCCTTGCGCTTCTTGACCTTCTGCATGTACTGCTCAAATCGTGCAATCTTAATCATCAGACCTCTGGTGTTGCACTCCTGATGATGGTCGAACTTCTTTGATTTGAGATACGTGTCAGCCCACTCGATAAGTCGGGTGTTTACAAGTGTGCCATCACTCAACTTGTAGGCATTGGGATGGTGGTAGGCGAAGATAACCTTCTGGAGCCAGTCACTATTTGCCCCGATAAAGTACTCCTGAGATATGAGATTCTTCAATTCATTGACCTGAATATCGAATCTGGCACGGACAGCATCGTCAACCAGAGCGACACGCATTTTGTAGCCTTGTCGCTTGCTATCCCAGTGGTTAGGATTGATGGATAACTCACTCACGCATTTGATGTCAAGTCCTACATCACGGACACGGAAATAGACATTACTGCGTGCTGATATGTTGTTTTTCGCTGCATCTTTGTTGCGAAGAAAAGCGGTAACTCTCATAGTTTATAACGTTTACTTGTTGTTGATTACTTCTTTTGACAGTAGGGAAAAGAGAATTTATCTATGAAATCCCCTTCGGATAGTTGGCTCTTGATAGTCCGCTGCAATATCATTGAGCTGCTCCTGAAGCCAGTCGTTGTCTTTTGGACTGAGGAAACGAATGCACTGGATGCAAACTGCACTCGCAATACTCTTACGTCTGCCAATTGTACACTCATGATTGATGCCCTTGTTGGCATCAGCCTTCTCACATAGTTCATTGAACGAGTCACGCATTGAGTAATAGCCTTTGTCAGTCTTGACATAGTGGATGGCTTTCTCGGCACAGTCACGCAACTGGGCGCGATACTGCTCTTGGTCTTGCTTGTTGTCTAAAGTATTCATGTCGTTGTATTCAATGTGGATAGTGTTTACACCAATATATATCTATGATATTATTATGTTCGTGCGTAGTGGCTTAGTATTACTGAATGTATTTCAGCACATCACGTTTTATATCATCGTCAATGGCTCGATAACGCTCAAAGGACTTGCTGTTCTCAGCGTGTCCTGTCAATGACGAAATGAGCGCGGGGTCATGAACTTGCTTGTAAAGGTTTCCTATAAAGGTCCTTCTTGCAAGATGGGATGCTGCCACCTCATATATAGGTCTCTGGATTGGCTTTCTTGTCTTAGGGTCAAGAATGGTTACAAGTCGGTCAACTCCAGATAGTTGAAGTATCTTCTTTATGTCTCTGCGATAGTTTTCTTCGCAATATCTGACAAACAGATAAGGCATTGTTGGGTCGAGTCTTTCAAGAATCTCCTTAGCCTTATCACATAGAGGGCATCGAACAAGATCTGTCTTACCATTAAGAAGGTTCTTGTGAGGGATATACTCTACGAAGTCACCATCTACGATGTGATTCCATGTCAGTGATGCAAGGTCATTGTGTCTGCATCCTACAAGACACTGGAATATGAATTTATCTCTATGATAGTCAAGACGTGAGTCATATGAGAAGTCCATGTTGTAAACCATGTCTCGTTCCTCGATGGTAAGGTAGAAGGGCGTTCCGTACACTTCCTGGTCTATGGTCACATTGTTGAATGACTGACTGCCGAGATAGCCGTTTCTCACGCACCAATTTAGGAACATGAACAGTCGCTTTGCGCTTACAGAGAGAGTATTCTTCGACATTGGTCGTATATTGTTGTCAGAGTATAGTTTGAATTGGGCAAAGTGCTCTGGGTTCTGCTCCATGTATTCCCACTCGCGCTCTATATAGTCAAGATATTGCTGCGTGCCATCCTTATCAAAGAACGGAAGGAATAGTTTAAACTCTTTCTTCCCTTTTGTTCTTTGTAGCCACGCTTCAAACCTTGCAACCTTTCGCATAACTGCAAGTTGTGCTTGATAGTGCCAGTCGTTGAAGTTGGATGTTTCCATATATTCCTGAAAGTACTCCAACACGCTTTTATCAGTTTTACCTATTGGCATTTCTTTGTTATCGTTTGTTTTGGTGGTCTCGGATGGAGCGACAACCATATCTTCTGCACTTCGGATAGTGGCTGCAAACCATAGGAAATCCGCTCCTGCTTTGTATCTCTCATTGAGTGTAGTAATAATGACTTTAACTTTCTCGTTGAACAGGTTTTGAACTGACTCCGATACCATATTGGTAGGGGTGCTTGTCTTGTAGCGGTAGTTTTCTCCATCCCAGAAGTCTTTGTGGATGGTTAGGCTACTTGCCGCCTTCATGTCTATCTTTCCATCTCTGAGACGGAAGTAAACCTTGGATTCGGAACCGCTTTTTCCGAACTGTCTTAACTGAATGCTTACCTTCATTGAGTTGTTTGTTTATGGGTTGAACTTGCTTGTTGTTCATGTGTAGAACTTGGGAACGGCATGGGAACGATTCCTTATTCCCATGGGAACGATTTTTGGTCATTTTTCGTTCCCAACGTCCCACAAAGTTAATAACCGTTCCCAACATTGTTCCCATATATCCCTAACAAACTGCATTCTCATTAAGAAAGTTTAGGTTTCGGTTATATCTTCAAAATAGATTGATTTTAAGGGGGTTCCGTGAAAGTTTAGCATTCAAATTTGTTCAATTTTGAGCCTTATTGAAAGGGCATTGTCAATGGCGATGTAAACGCTTATGGCTCCGACAATTGCAACGACACCTGCAATGGCATAGCAGAGCTTCACCACGATAGGTACATACTTGGCAATCTCCTCCGTCACTGTGGTAAGCGCGGTCGTTCCTGCCGAGTAGTCGCCGGCTGCGTTCTGTGCCATTGCTGCGGTGGTGCCGACAAGCAACATCAGGGCGAGCGTTTTCATGCGCTGTGAAGAGAAGAATCCCTTCACCTTCTTGTTAATCCTTTCAAACATTCTTTTTACCTTTTAATTTGTTACACTTTGAGTTATCTTATCTCGTATCACCTGTATCTCAAATCTGATAACCGAAGAAAGCGGGGAAGACGATGGTCGCTCCTATGAGGAACAGGCAGGCTCCCACCAGCATCATGATGTTCTTCTGCACTCCTTCTTCGCCCGTATTCATCTTTATATATATCTGCAAGGCGCTGACTATGACCACGATGCCCGCCACTGCATAGCACAGATAAACGATATAGAGCATCATCGTCACGGCATAGTCATGGGCACTCGCAAGTGCGTCCGCTCCCCAGCTGTAGTCCACGTTGCCACACTTAGCACTGGCCAGAGCTGGGGTTAAAGCGGCATATAATGATAGAAATGCACTTCTTGTTTTTGACATCATATCTCATTATTGAGTGATTCCACCTTGACCATGTCACGTCCATTGTGACGAAGACCGCGGGCGATGATGGTGTTGTTCAATTCTTCCGAATACATGGGGTCGGAATAGGTGGTATTCACTTCCTCCATCTTCTTCTCGATTGCGCTTTGTATCTTTTCAAGCACATGAGGCTTGCTCTCTTCCGCAGTGGCGGCTGCCTCCTCTGTAGGCTCTGCAAGCTGCTTCTCCTCGTAGGCTGTCTCATATTGGTTGTCGCCTACGCTGAAACCACCGTCGCTCTCGCTGACCGCTATCGACTCTTCCTCGTCGGTCATGTCACTGACATCAAACGACTCGCCCTGTGACTTCTCGTCCTTGGGCTTTCCGTACAGATCCTGCACGATGATGACCGTATAGTAGATGACATAGATTATGGTCACGACAATGGCGAATATTACAAATGACTTCATATTTTCAAGTTTGATTTTACTATGGTTTGGCTTATTGCCGATGCAAAGGAACTACCTTTTCTTCAATCTTAAACCGAAATGACTTTCCGCGGAGCCAAATCTTAACTCTAATTTTGATTACACTCGCAATCATACTCAAAAATCAAACTCGAAAGGCACAAAAAAAGCCCTTCCGATAGGGAAGAGCTTGTAAAGAGGGTGGATGAAAAAAATGTGGATGGCTATATGGTCAGGTACTTGCCATGGGAGAAGTCCTGATGTTCGTTAGAGAAAACATAGCCCAACTGGTTGGACAAGCATTGGGTGTTGCCTATCCTGGCATCGATGTTGGTGTGCGAATGTCCGTATATCCAATAGTCTATGCCGCTATCGGTGATATAGTCCTCCAACTCTACGGTGAACGCCACGTTTGCCTTGCTGCCTTGAAACTTTGGGTGGAGCATACGGAACGATGGTACATGATGGGTGACAACAATCTTATGGGCTGCTTGCGAATATGCCACTGCATCCTTGATAAAGGTGAGGCAACGTTCATGCTCAGCATTGAATTGGGCATGGGTCATCAGCTCACCTTTATATAATATACGGCGGAAGTCGCTTATCACTTGCTCGGTGAAGTAAGCGTCCTCCAAAGGAATCCTCGACCAAAGGGTGGAGAGGATGATGTCGGTGTCGCCAATCCTCGCAATACCGTTGTAGTGGCTGAATACATTGGGACGTACCTCCAAGAGATAGCCGTCGGGCAGTGTCGCCACATCATAATATTTGTAGAACTCATGGTTGCCCATGCAGCAATGCACCTCCTTGTAGTTCTCCGATGCCCAGTCCCAAAAGGGATGCTTGGAGTAGTTGTCATCGCCGAGATAGCCGATGTCGCCGGCAAGCAGCAGTATGTCGCCCGTCACCTCCAAGGGGTGGGCTTTCAGATACCGCCAATTGTCGGCAAACTCCAGATGCAGGTCGGATGCGTATTGTATCTTCATATTGGTCATGCTTCTATAAACAATTCATCCAGTTGATCTAACAGTCCGGTCACAAATGCCTCGTCTTGACCGAGTGACTTTGACAATGGTTCTGCGAGAGTTGACCAGTCGGCTCTGATGGAGGCGACAAACTCCCTTATACATGCCACTATTGAAGCAGGAGCCTCAATGTTGTCCTCAGTCATTATGACCACATTTTTCAGGATGTCCGAACGGTGCTTCTTGATGTCTTTGGTGTTCACATGCTTGCCGTCCCGCTTGTCTGCCATGAGATTTAGGTAGGCTCTTGCCTTCAGTGCTATCAAGGCAGCGGAATTGGCATGGCGTATGCCATCAGTCAGTTGGCTGTGTGCGATAGTAAAGTGATAGTAATCATCGTCCATGATGATGGCACTAAGACTCGACACATCTTCATCGGTCGGGATAGGTTCTATGACAAATCCCTTTGGCTCTCCAAGCACGTCGGGGTGGCGTGACAGCAGTTCTATCATCTCGGGATAGCCGTCTTTACCATCAAGGAAACGATACATTTCATACCTTGGTGGCTCACCAGCCTCCTGTTTCCTCTTTTCAGGTCGATAGCCAGCCTCCCGCACAAACTGCCAGAAGCGATTGGCGAAAGCCTCGGTCATGTTCTCTACGATGACTATCATGTCGATGTCGTGTGTGGCGCGTGGACGCACCACGGTATTGGTCATGGTGATGTCACAGGCTGCTCCGCCTATCACCACATAGTTTTCTGAGTATTCCGCAAATGCTTCACGGAACTTGACTAATCCTTCCATTTCTGTTCACTGATTATTCGTTCTACTTCTTTTTCTACTCTCGGATCATCATCATCTCTCAACGAAAGGACAAGGGAAAGGCGATCAACCCACTGGCTTTTGTCGCCCATTTTGCTGACAACAGGGTATTTCCATACCTCTATGATATAGTTGCCGTCATAGATGTTGGGATTCTCCATGACATCAGCCGACTTGACGGCACGATATTCCTTGCTTGTCATCATTATCATCTCTTCCCGGTCACGATTAAGCATGGAATAATGTGCCAGGGCATTGATGCCGCATACGGGGTATTCCGCATCCAAGCGTATGTCATCGCAAAAGATGCGGTTCTCCACAGGTGACAGCAAGACGTTCTGAGCCTTGTCCCACAGTTCCTTGCCCTTCAACTCGAAGTGTACCACCTTGCTGCGCTGTCCGTTCTGAATCTTTTGACACAGTCCTACATCTTCAAGACAGGTGACACCCAACGTGACGCTTTCGTAAGAATATGGAAGCAACGGTGCAATATCCCTTGGCGACATTCCTTCAATACTGCCCACCTGTAGGTGATAGAGTAGTATGTATTGCGCCACAGGGGTCAATACTTCGGCAATCTTCCTGTTGCTTGTCTTCTCCAATGCTATGATGCCTGGCAGATGGGCATATTCCTCGGACATGACAAAGAAGACTCCTTTGTCTGCCAGTCTGTGTCGCTCGTAGGTGGGTCCGGGCGCAAGGATAAACACCGCAGGCAGTCCCAGGGCTTCGGTCAACCGCTTGCCCGTGATGGCGCAAGTCCGTGGAGAGGGATTGCCCTTCTTGGGCTCAACGAACAGCAGGGGCGTGCCTTGGTATGTGCCATCATAGAAACGGTATGAGAGTTTCTCGCCAACCGTGATGCCTTTCAGGCTTTCCTTGGCACGAGGTTCCACCTCAAAGCGTCTGCCCAATATCCTTATTTCTTTTTTCAATTCCATTCTGCTACATTTTAATAATGTATTAAAACGATGCAAAAATAAGGATAATAATTGAGAATCAAGCATGTTTGGGCGAAAAAGTGCAGATTTGATATGTAATTTCAATGCATTTGAGCCATTTTTGCATCAAATGATGGTGTTTTCGTCTTTATAATGTCATTCAGATGCCGTTCGTTTCTTCCTCATCAGATAGTCGTTGACATCCTTGTAGTCGGCATATCTGAAGGACTCGTCCGTCACCCTGTACTCGAATACATTGCTGATGCTCTCAACCGTCTTGCGTCCTGCCTGGTCGTTGTCGAGGAAGCAATGGATGTGGGTGTAACGGTCAAGGTAATGCAATGCCTGTTTGAGGTTGGCGACTGAGTTCAGTATCATATAGTCGCAAGGGCTTTCAACGACAAACCATCGGTCTTGCTGTTTAACGAGGGTCATATAAGCAAGGAAGTCCATGAAGCCCTCAAAGACCAGACAACCGTTTTGCCACTCGTTGAACGTATGGGCAAGCAGGGTGATGTCCTTATGCCCGATGCAGCCCTTGAAATAGGGATTGCGCACCTCATGTCCTTCACTCAGATTGCCAAAGGCAATGCCATAGTAATGTTTTTGCTCAACCTTGTAGTGTATCTCCCTGCAATACATCCTGCCAATGGTGATGTCTATCCGTCGGCTACTGAAATAGGACAGCAGAGAATGGTTGCTCAGTGGGAGCAGCTTCACATCGTTCATCTTGGTTGTCGTGTATTCCTTGGCTGCGATAGCGGTCTCGATTGCCTTATCCACAGTGGCAATACTCTTGGACGCAAGGTAGGCAAGGGCATCGGAAACGGATTGTTTGTTATACATACGCTTTACCAGCTCCACAAGGTCACCGCCCTCCTTAATGGCGTAGTCGTACCACAGGTTCTCCTTCTTGCTGACCTTGAACGATGCGGTCTTCTCGTCCCTGAAGGGTGACAGATACCAGTAGGCATTGCCCTTCTTCTTTTTCAGCGTTACATTCTCCTTGTCTAAGAAGTCTATAATGCTCAGTTTCTTCGATTGTTCAATATTCATTGTACTTTCATTTGTTCGGTTTTACTTTGTCCATGGAAACAGTTTACTTTACCCTTTCTCCTATATAGGCACACCCGTAAACTAAACCATTTGCTAAACTACTTTTCCGCTTCCCAATTCAGCCTCCGATTTCGGTTTACTTTGGCCTTATTTCTTATATATAGGTACGGACGTAAACTAAACTGGTTTCTGAACTGTTTTTATTCCTCTTCATGGAACAGGTCAATCTCGGCAGGTGTATATCCGAAATAGTAATGATTATCCCGCTTCACTATGAGCTTTTGCTCGTTAATCAGGTATTTCAGCATTTTGATGATGACGCTTCTGCCACGCTTAAAGCCAATGTCTGCATAGGCTTGCGTTAATTCCTCCACCATGCGATCGAATCCTTTGATAGGTTTCTCCTTGAATGCAGCCGTCAGCGCCTCGTTATGCTGTTCGGATGTCAAGTCTTGGTAAGTAAACCTTGACGGTTGCTTGTCACCTTCTTCCTTCTCCGGCGTGTGCTCGACAATCTCTGGCAACCCTTCCTCATTGACTGTAAAGGCAAACGGCTTGAACTCCTTCTCACGGATGTGCATCGCCTTCACCTCGCTGATGTCGGGATTGGTGGTGCTCTTGGTGATGACAAGCACCGTCTCTGCCTTGTTGTTCATCTCCGTACCGATATGCCCGCGCACGTTATTGTCGCCCTTGTTCTGATGCAATACGCAATGGATGTGCAGGTCATACTTTGATGACCATTCCATCATCTTGTTGATGACCTCGACCGATTCTCCCGCATTGTTGATGTCGAGAAGCAGGTCTCTGATTCCGTCGATGATGACCAGTCCATAGCTTTGGTCTTGGGCAAGCGCATAGTCTATGACCTCTATCCTGACGGAGGGCGTGTACTCTCTCAGACAGATAAAGTCAAGGTTCTCGTTGTCGATGCTTGTAGGTAGACCAGCGAGCTTCAGGATGCGCTCCAGCACATTATGGCAGTGATAGCGGCTCTGCTCCGTATCTACATACAGTATCTTGCGTTTCCCCTCTGGCAGACTGGCGCGATAGTTCAGTACCTTGCCGTTGGCGAGGGAAGCGGCTACCAAGGCAGACACGTTGAAGGTCTTTTTCGCCTTTGCCTTACCAGTAGAAGCACTGAAGTTGCCCAATGTGGCTATGCTGGAATTATCAACCCATATAATCTGAGGAGGTGTTTTATAAGTATCTGTTGCCTTTATCAACGATTCGCTCAATATGCGATTGAGACGCTGTACTCCTTCCTCTTTTGAGTTAGGCTGTACATGTTTGTTATTTTCTTCCATTTTCATTCTTTCGGATTATCAATTTCTATTTTCGTTACCATTCCAATGACCTCTTGTTTGTTTTGGAGCAGCCACTTGTCGATTTCTTCTCTATTAAAATACAGCATTTTTCCCCTTGGCTTATAGTGTGGAACTTCTTTTGCGGCTGTAAGTTTGTATAGCAGGCTTTCAGAAACACCAATATACTTACATGCTTCGTCAAACCCCAAGACGGTTTTGGTCTGCTTGACCATCTTCTCCAATTCCTCGATTCGCTCTATTAGTTTGTCAATAGGTCCCAAAGCCTCCAAACTGTCTTCTATTGCGACAATTCGCTCATAGAGTCTAAAATGTCTTTCATTCATGTGTCACGTACCTTAATTAAATTGTTTACAGACAGTAGCACGGTTATATTAGCCGTCTATTCTTTCTTTGTGTAGATAGTACATATTCCTCTGCTTCTCTTTGAATCTCGTTCTTCGATTTGCCCTTGGTTCCTTGAAGCCATTCATCTATCTCAGATTTGAGGAACATGATGCGTTTGCCTCTCTTGTGAAACGGTATTTCCCGATTGCTTGTCCAGCA
>ENA-OWZM01000325-OWZM01000325.1-human-gut-metagenome-genome-assembly--contig:-NODE-325-length-26006-cov-24.5792_pt1 | contig 26006 bp, 20 predicted proteins | sample MGYA00249259_ERZ652113 | MGnify/ENA primary metagenome ERZ652113 (study PRJEB26925, sample SAMN05827264) | human gut metagenome | biome: ENVO:2100002; feature: ENVO:00000062; material: ENVO:00002003...
TTCTAATGCCGGAAACGACAGTTCCCCGCCTGGAAACGGGAAGTTAATGTATACAGTATGACTGTTTTCTACACTTCATTCAGTTAAAAGCAACTATACTTATACTTTCCTCTTTTTAAAAGCAATGAAGTACCCGGAAATTTATTACCTTTGTGTAATTGATTTATAAAACCGGAGTATATGAGCACTAAAATTTATCCCATTGGCATACAGAATTTCGAAAAGATTCGTAATGACGGCTATTTATATATTGATAAAACGGCATTGATGTATCAAATGGTAAAAACCGGTAGTTACTATTTCTTAAGCCGCCCGCGCCGCTTCGGAAAGAGTCTGCTCATCTCTACTCTTGAAGCCTATTTTCAAGGAAAAAAAGAACTGTTTACAGGACTGGCTGTAGAAAGGTTGGAAAAGGATTGGATTAAATATCCGATACTACATCTGGACCTTAATATCGAAAAATATGATACGCCGGAAAGTCTGGATAATATACTCGAAAAATCGTTGACTGCATGGGAAAAGCTCTATGGTGCCGAGCCATCCGAACGCTCATTTTCCCTGCGTTTTGCCGGTATCATAGAACGCGCCTGCAAGCAGGCAGGACAGCGCGTAGTTATTTTGGTAGATGAATATGATAAGCCCATGTTGCAAGCCATCGGCAACGAAAAATTGCAAAAACAATTCCGGGACACTTTAAAACCTTTCTATGGGGCACTCAAAACAATGGATGGCTATATAAAGTTTGCGTTCTTGACCGGCGTTACAAAGTTTGGCAAAGTCAGTGTGTTTAGCGACTTGAATAATTTGGATGACATCTCAATGCGAAAAGATTATGTTGAAATCTGCGGTGTCAGCGATCAGGAGCTTCATGAAAACTTAGATATCGAACTTCATGAGTTTGCAGAGACGCAAGGTTTGTCGTATGACAAGCTCTGTACAAAACTAAAAGAATATTATGATGGCTATCATTTTACACATAATTCTATCGGTATATATAATCCGTTTAGTCTGCTCAACGCTTTCAAATATAAAGAATTCGGCAGTTATTGGTTTGAGACGGGGACACCTACCTATCTGGTTAAGTTACTAAAAAAGCATCATTATGATCTGGAACGGATGGCACACGAAGAAACTGATGCACAAGTACTGAATAGCATCGACTCCGAATCAACCAACCCGATTCCAGTGATTTACCAAAGCGGATACCTCACCATTAAAGGATATGACGAACGTTTTGGCATATACCGTTTAGGTTTCCCCAACCGTGAAGTAGAAGAAGGATTCATTCGCTTTCTGCTTCCTTTTTACGCGAATGTGAATAAGGTGGAATCCCCATTTGAAGTTCAAAAATTCGTCCGTGAAGTAGAAACGGGAGATTATGATTCTTTCTTCCACCGCCTGCAGAGTTTCTTTGCCGATACGACTTACGAAGTAATCCGGGAGCAGGAACTACATTATGAGAACGTACTTTTCATCGTTTTCAAGCTGGTTGGCTTCTATACCAAGGTGGAATACCACACTAATGACGGGCGTATAGATCTCGTGCTACAGACAGAGAAGTTCATTTATATAATGGAATTCAAGCTAAACGGAACAGCAGAAGAGGCTTTGCAGCAAATTAATGACAAACGCTATGCGCTACCTTTCGAAGCGGATGGACGGAAACTATTCAAGATAGGGATTAACTTCAGTGAGAAAACCCGTAATATCGAAAAATGGGTAGTAGAATCCTGAAGTATACCCCGCCTTGACAAAGAGTCTGTTATTATTAACGTGGTGATCTTATTCCAATCCCGGCCACGCTTTTGTTGAATACGTAGCCTCAAGCGCATTTTCTAAATTATCATTCAGACTCGGGAAGAAATCGATTCCTGTCTTTTCCTCCAGTTCGTCTATTGATAATGCATAGTCAACTAACTTTGTTGATTTCGGAGAGTCGGTATGCTCCATCCAAAAAGCGATCGCTTTGAATGAATCTCCTTTTTTAAACAACAAAGCCATATAATAATATCTAGGAATGGGCTTGCTACGGTCGTTACTAATATATCCTCTGATCTGATCTTCCTTATCAATCGTTCCTCCTTTTACCACATATAAGGTATCTGAAGATGTGCAGCTACGTCCCCATGATTGCACCTGTCCCTCCAAAGTCAACCAAATACCTGTATTAAATTTATTTCGTTGAGGACTCATATTAGTGTAATAAAAAGTCTGTTCATTTACCTCACGCGAATAAAGTCTGTCGGCAGAAGCACAAAGATGCCCTCTATCATAACCTTGTTTCCCAAAATCTGCTTGCACACGTTGGTATTGTGAACCGATAGCAGGATCTGCATCAAAAGGCTCATCACTACGTGATACATTTTGTTGCTTTGTTTGATTGTCAAATCGAAAGGCAATCCAACGGGAATGTTTCTTACTCTTATCGTATTCCATACTGAAAGAAGTTACTTTCTGCCCATTGAATGTGGTGTAGTGTGTTACAAACACATCGTTTGCACCATTGCGTAAGGCTGGGAGTTCTACGATGCCGGTGGCGAAATTATTGGAGTTGTTATTTTCATCTTTATCACAAGCGCAAAAGCTTATACATAATAAGCCCAGCCAAAGCAAAGTATTATATCTCATACAATATCAAATATTAAAAAAGAACTAAAACTGACCCAAACATTATTTGAGCCAGTTTTAGATTCTATTTTTGAGGAATACCAATTATTTTTTTACAACCAAAGATGCATTATCAATCAACATATCTTTAGCCGCAACAGACTTACTACCCGAACTCATAAATACAATAGAAACAGTTTGCTCTGCTTCCAACTCAATTGAATATTCATATTTAGTCCATTCATCAGTTAAAGCAATTGCAGTCGTTCCACTAACATAATTATATTTGCCACTATCCACCGTACCGTCTTCCTTTATTAGCACATAACCAACTTTCATATTAGCAGTAGCACCTGCTACAGCATTCTTTGCATATACAGAAAGTGTGTAATTTCCAACACTTAATTTTATATCATCACTACCTAAACGTTTATTACTCGTTGAGGTATTAGATATTAACACCGACATCGTACCATCTTGCGCGCTTTCTGTATATTTACTATAGGTAGCATTAGTTGCAGATTCTCTCCCCCAACCTTCTGGCTTAGTATCATTCCAAACTTCAAAACTACCATTCTTCAATAATTCACCTGATGGTTCCGGGGCAGTACCTCCTTCCACACCATATAATCTAATGTTATAAAGACGGAAACCTACAGTGTTATCAGCTACATCAGCAACAAACTTTAACGTAGAAGCATCAGTACCTGCAACCTCCACTTCCACTTGCATAGAATAGAAAATATTAGCTTCTTTATTTGCTGCGCTCACAACCTTACTTGCTGCCACTACTTCCTTGTCATTCAAAACAACTTTGATAGCACTCAAATCTGCAGTTTCACCTGCATTATACACATTAGACGCTACTTCATAAGCAACAATGAACTTACTATAACCAGAAGCTTTTATATTAGAAATTGAGAAATTCACCTCACTATTTTTAGGAAACCAAGCATGATTCACCATAGGTGCATCTGAAGAAACTTCAGGAGTCTTATGAGCAATAGCACGTATATCTCCACTCGTTGCTGCAAAAGTCAAATTCGAATTATCCCAACCCTGATAAGCACTTATAGCTGGTCTTTCTTCATCTTTTCCTATAATCTTAGCACCAAACTTTTCTGTAAATATTTCAGTTCCCTCAACAGGAGGTTCAGGAGTTTCACCACCTTCACCTTCTCCAACAATCTTCACATTCTTCACTTCCCATGTACCTACATTAGAAGTAGTACTTATATATTTGAAAGCAAATTGAATATTTTTACCAACATAGCTAGCAAGGTCAATATTACCAGAAGAAACAAATTTCCAATCCTGATTAGTTCCATAAGTTGGTATAGTAGCTTGAGTCCAATCAGAAGCAGTACTTTCCTTCACCCATATAGTCAACTCTTTTGCAGGATCACCACAGAATTTATGAGCATGTTCAAATGTCAATGAAGCTTTGGTCGCTTTTGTCAGATTTACAACAGGAGATATCAACCAGCTTTCTGATGCTTCTTTTTCTGTTGCAGAGATATAAGCACTAGCTTTCATATATTTGCTGGCAGTTCCGCCAGTCTCCGGTGTATAAGACTCCCATTTCCAGATTTCGCTTACTTTAGTAGGACGTGTTTTATCTTCAATAGTAAATGTACCTTTATCTGAAGCAAATGATTCTTCAAAGAATGTAACTCCGCCAACCGGAGGCGTAGGCTCATCTCCCCCTTCACCAATAATAGTGCCATCTTCCAATATCGCAGTTGTAACTTCTTTCAATCCCGGTAATCCCCATGTATTTTTCACTAAGGTTCCTTTCAAAGTCACTAAACGAGGAAGAGGAGTTGTTGCATTATCAACCAAATTTAAAGCTGCCTTAACTTCAGAGCAGCCAGCAGTTTTACCACTTAAATTAACCGCTGAACAATTCTTATAATCGCTTTCTCCACGGTCATCTGCAATCAGAAATGCAGTAGCTTTCACACCTGTGGGTTGTGTTCCAAAAACAACATCATTTTCAGAACTTATGGACATATCGGTAGAAGACTTAATACCTGCTACAATATATGCTTGTACCCAAGCTACAGTAGTACCATCGGCCTTAGCCTTTAAATCTGATACAGTATATGGATTATCTTTAGAACCATCACCCGTCAGCCCCGGAACATCACCCTCTCCCAATATATCATAAGGAGCCGGTACATCACTACATGAACTAAATGTGAACACTGCAAGCAGTGTCAAGAATAAAGCATTTAGAATCTTTTTCATAATTGTATATTGTTATTTGAATTATTTATTGCGTTTTACATCACTGCCAGTACGAATAATCAATTGCCAAGCATTGTTATATCGGGTCAGTATACCTGTCACATTTAAAGTACCTTGCGGAAGAACATCTTTTGAGAAGTTAGCATAGATACTGGTATGTGCCACAGCCGCAGACTTAGTACCATCAGCATAGTTGATATTGCGTTCTACAAAAGAAAGATTTGGATTGGCTACATCTTCCTCTGCTGCATAAGTTGTAGTACCATTTGCATCCGGAAAACTTACATTTTTTAATGTAACAAGCAATGGCGCCTGCTTCATATCCACAGCGGTCAATTCTGCAGCCGTAGAGATTTCTAAAGGTCTTAATTCATCATAAAACAACTTCGGTTCATTAATCAAACGTACATGCTGTTTCCATACATATTCGGGCATACGTCCCACTTTACCTTCATAAATTGAACCGATTTGTGCAAGCTTACGGTAACTACCGATTTGCAATCCCTTACAGTCAATTACGACTTTTTGACCTACCGGACAAAAGGCATATAATCCGGAATTATTAACTCCTACAATAATAGCACCTGTTTCATCACCAACGACAAGCTGTTTGTAGATGTTCCCACTTTCATCATCTCCAATTATTACACCTTCAATACGTGTTTCATCCTCAATAGTAGTATACGTATCAGTACTCGTATCGATGAAATCATTGTATTTCTCTTTCAGCGCAGCTATTGAAATGGTGCGTCCTTCCGGGATTGAATTATTGCCATAAGCATTTCCCGTCACCGGATCATCATAGTTCTCACAGGAAGTGAGACCTGCGCCACATAGCAGCAATCCGGTACATAATATAGATAGTAATTTCTTCATAATTGTTTCTTCCTTTCTTATTGTTTTGGATTGATAACTACACATTCTTAAAATCTATAACCAATGTTCAAGAAAGCGTTGAACGGGAATGCGTAGAAATACTTAGAGTTCTTAGAAAACTTGTAAACACGTGCGTCACCGTCTTTGTAATTATCATCACGGTTTTGTTCGAAACCGCCTGTACGCAAATCTGTATTGTTCAAGATATTAGTCAAACTCAAATTAAGGCTAATGCTCTTTCCATTACGTAAACGAATGTATTTTCCGATGGAAGCATCCAACATAAATCCACCATCCAGTTTCTCCTGACCTGGTACATGGAGAACCGGATTTCCATTAGCATCTACGCCGGCACCATTTTTATCCAATACGCTGCCAAGACGACGATAGCTTGAGAAATCGATATATACACGATCATAATAGTTTCCGGTCAAATTGAAGAACCAACCTTTTACGTTATAATCCAAAGCAAGGCTATAAGCAGAAAGCGGAGTACCATTAGCACGCATACCTTTAGCATAAACACGATCGAGGTTTGACTCATTCTCACTTTCATATGTCAATACAGCATCCGGATTATTGGTGTATTTAGCTTCACTCCAAGTACCGATAGCCGTCAATGAAAGTTCACTTGTCAACTTAAAGGTAGCCGCTGCTTCTATTCCCCAATGTTCCTTTTCAATGCCATTCATAGAAAGATAAGTGAAACGTGCTTCGCTATCATTATAAAAAGCATCCATTTCTACCTGATTCTGGAAGCGAGTGTAATAACCAGTCAAACGTCCCATCACCCATGGAGTGTTGAAGTTATAAGTCAAATCACCACCAATGATACGCTCTGTTTTCAAGTCTCTCACAAAGTCATTCTTAATACGTGGAGCAATAAAAGAGTTATAGGCCAACGGTGCACGTTCTTCATATCCGGCATTCAACGTGAAAGAATGGTTACCATTGATAGCCCAATTCAAACCGGCTTTTATACCTCCTTCAAGGAATTTAGCCGTACCGCTGCTACCAAGTGATTTCAACGGAGCACGTCCGTTTCTCATCAATCCATCGCGGAACATCTGTGTAGATCCTATCTTACCGGAAGCAAAATAGTTTAATGACCCGCCATTGTTACCCTGATAACGCACCCATGCACTCTGCTTATTCACATAGATGTTATAATCATAACCAAATTTATCACCTTCACCAATACGGCGGTTAGGATTATCAAGATCATTTTGCACCATACTGGAACTAGCTCCATGATCGCGCACTGCAAATTTGTCGACGTCAGTATAAAGCTGTCCGCCCAGCAAATCCTTCATTTTTTTATAATGCATACCTTTGGTTGTATTCACGGCAACTCCCGCAATGTAGCTGTTGTGTTCATTCCATTGATGATTGAATACCGAACTAAGGTTGAAAGCCAACTGATCATCATGACGTTCTTCTACATAATAAAGTGTCTCTTTACCTAATGCATTCGCCTGTTTATTGGCAAAATAAAGAGCATCCCAATCTAACTGACGATAAGCTTTATTATTTTTCCAATTATCTGTAACTTCATTAAACTGCTGCAATTCATCGGCAGTAGGAACAGATTCCCATACATCAAAGATTGAGCTAGGCAACTTTTTATAATAATCCGGGCGTGGATCGGCCGCATTACCATTCCAGCCTAGAGCACTTTTCCCATAGTTGGAATATTTGAATCCGGCACTTGTCACTAACTTCTTATTATCATCAATGGTGAAATTCCATGAAGCAATAGCCGATGGTTCGAACTGACGTACAATACGTGCATTTCGTTTTTCTCCATTCTGATATCCCCAGTTCGGATTATAATAATGACTGTTCGCTAAATAATAAGCTTCTTCGGTTGCCGCCATTTGCTGTCCTCTCTCTGTCGGTGTTCCCCAAGTTGCCAAAGAGAGACTATGGCGTTCGTTGAATACTTTCTCCGCACCGAGAAAGTAAGAAAAAGAATTATATTTGATTCCTTCAATATTTCCCTCATTACCCCAGCGATAACCCAATGATCCGGTAAATGCCCAACCATTGTTCATCAGACCTGTAGAATAAGTATACATTCCACGCAAAATGTAGTTGCGGTTACTACCTGACAGTGTTAGTTTTGAGCCGGCCGCATATTGGCTGGCACGTAAATTGATATTGGTGGCACCTCCTATCGCGCCAAAAGTAAAGTTGTTAAATTCAAAAGGACCGATCCCTTCCTTATTACGGGTAGCATCGTTCAATCCTCCTATTAATCCGTAGCTGAAACGTCCTGTTTCTGCATCATTAAACTGTACCCCATTGATATACATGTCACTGTACTGGGAATCATATCCCCTTACACGAAATCTCATTGGGCTAAACAGATAACCTACATTTGACAGATAAACATCATTGTTAGAAGTGACCAATGCAGATGTGCTCTGTGCTGCATCATCATCCTCATTCAATTGTGATTCTGTAAACATGAAAGAAGCATTGTCCTCACGGGCGTTTTGCTTTGCCTTTTGCTGCGCAAAAAGTGCTGGCATTAAGCAAAATAGCACGATCGCTAACCCTAGTCGTTGTTTCATAATTTAATTTATATTAATGTTAATTGGTCTTTCATTTTGCAACATAAAAGAAATATGTTGTTACGCAAAATAACAAAGAATTTTATATATAACAATGTTTTTTGCAAAAAAAGTAACTAGCAAGGGTGGTTTTTCCGTTTTCTTTTTAGATATTTGTCATACAAATGACAAATTACCCACTTTTAAAATCAATTTTAAAGATGAAAAAAAGCTTAATGACTTTAGGTGTACTCGCTCTTTTTGTCCTCATGGCCTACGGACAAGAAAAGAAATTTGCCCTCTACAGTGTAGCGTTCTACAATATGGAGAATTTGTTTGACACCATTCATGATGAAGGTAAGAATGACTACGAGTATCTTCCTAACGGTACTAATCAGTGGAATACGATGAAGTATAAGGCTAAGCTGAAAAACATGTCGGAAATATTAAGTATGTTAAGTACCGACAAGTTACCAATGGGTCCCGCCATTATCGGCGTTTCTGAAATCGAAAATTACAGAGTATTGGAGGACATACTGAAACAACCTGCTTTAGCGGACAGAGGGTACCAATATGTTCACTACGAAGGAGCAGACCAACGTGGTGTGGACTGTGCTTTCTTCTATAATCCCAAATTGTTTGAACTGACAAATAGTAAACTCGTACCTTATGTATATATCAATGATACGGTGCATAAGACACGTGGTTTCCTGATTGCCAGCGGTAATATCGCAGGTGAGAAAATGCACTTTATCGTCAATCACTGGCCTTCGAGAGCAGCTGCTTCTCCGGCGCGTGAACGCGCAGGGGAGCAGGTTAGAGCGATCAAAGACTCACTGTTAAGGGAAGACTCCGCAGCCAAAATTGTTATCATGGGGGATATGAATGACGACCCGATGGATAAAAGTATGGCCGTAGCACTTGGAGCTAAACGTAAGCCTGCTGATGTAGGACCTACAGATTTGTACAATCCTTGGTGGGATACTTTGAAAAAAGGATACGGAACTCTGATGTACAAAGGCAAATGGAATTTGTTCGATCAAATCGTATTCACCGGGAATTTATTGGGCACTGATCGCAGTACACTGAAATTCTATAAACATGAAATCTTCCGCCGTGATTTTATGTTCCAAAAAGAAGGGAAATACAAAGGTTATCCTAAACGGACGCAAGCAGGTGGTGTATGGCTAAATGGGTATAGCGATCACTTGCCTACTATTATTTATCTAATTAAAGAAGTGAAATGACAAAAGCATTATTTAAACTATTCATCCTGTTCATAACTTGTAGCACTGTAATCTCATGTAGTGAACAGGATTCTCCAGAACTTCCGGACAATCCGGGCAATACCAATCAAGGAATTGCCTCTATTGACCAAACGCAAATCAATGCAAATGGAGGCGGATTTATCATTCGTGTAAAAGCTGATGGCACATGGCAGGCTTCAAGTAGTGAGACTTGGTGTACATTGAGTAGAACATCCGGCAATGGAAATGGCTCTATCAGTGGATATATGAAAGCAAATACCGGAACTGAACGAAGTGTCATTATTACAATCATAGCAGGGAAAGAAAAAGCAGAGTTTACACTCAAACAATTAGCAGGCAATGGTTCTAATCCTGATCCAGATCCAGACCCGGAAAAGCCTTCAGGATATGCAGGGAGGATTGAAATTCCAGCTTTGCGTTCTGGAGATATGTATAAGTTCATCACACACACTACTAAAGAGAATAACAAAGAGATTATTACTTATAGCTATGAGTATGATTGTAACAAAATGCATTCTCGTTGGGTCGCATGCACTTTTAGCACCGCCACTTCTGACCAAGATGCAGGAAGAAATGAGAACTTTACAGAAGATCTTTCATTACCTCCAGCATACAGACTTGGAGAAAAAGCTTTTTCTGGTTCTAACTACAGTAGAGGACATTTAATAGCTTCCGAAGACAGACAATATTCAGTAGCAGCCAACAAAAAAACATTCTACATGTCAAATATGAGTCCACAAATTCAAGATGGATTCAACGGAGGTATTTGGCTAAATTTAGAAAGACAAGTTCAAAGTAAAGGCTATAGCATTACTAATTCAAAAGATACATTATATGTAGTAAAAGGGGGAACAATTAGGGATGACCAGATACTAAAATATATATCTGATGGCTCTCATAATATAGCCGTTCCCAAATACTATTTTATGGCACTGTTATCCCTTAAAGATGGAAAATATTCTGCCATAGGGTATTGGTTTGAGCATAAATCTTATAATAGTAAAGAACCCTTTTCTAAATATGAGGTTACTATAGACGAGTTAGAAGCTAATACGGATATTGATTTTTTCCCTAATCTTCCTTCAGACATAGAAAAAGAGGTAGAAAAGAGTAAAGACAACTGGAAATGGTAACAAGTCATACCACTACTTAAAGATATTCAACAAATATCTCACTTTGAATTTAAATGAAGAGTAAGTTTCCTTTTTAATGAAATTTACTCTTCATTTTTTATCCATTTCACTTTATCGAGTATAGTCGATAAAAACACCTCTATTTTATCGATTATATTCGACAAAATAGTAAATTACTTGAATTGGATTAATGAAAAACGATCAATTGCTCGCTTTTCTTAAATATAAAAGAACAGCAACAAAACGAGATTACAAGTAATTACCACACCGAATCCTCCCAAAATCCAAGGACGAAGTTTACTCCCCTTTCCTGCAAAGAATAGAGCATAGAACATATTTACCATTATATTACTAATGATAGCCTGCATACTACAAGCAGTAATTATCAATGCAGCCACACTACCTGTATTTTGCAACAAGTTTAAGATGAAAGGAGTTATATCACTAAAACCGGAAACAAAAGACAAGAGATTTAATCCGCCTGTGCCCGCATACACTAACGTATAGTGAGTTAAGAAAGTAAATATCACAAAGAGTACGGCAAAAATCAAAGCAACTTTAAATTCCAACGGGTTGCTACTATCATCCTCTTCTGTTTCAGCAGGCTGGTCTTCCGGTCGTTTTTGTCGGGAATGGATAAACCAAGCAACAATAGCCGCCACCACCGCCATAGTCAACAGATACGGATAAATAGACAGGAAGATTTCTCTACTGAAAATAAGTATCAGTATCATAAATCGCAGAAACATCATGCTAACAGCCAGCAACATGGCAGCAACATAATCAGTCGCTTCCAGCTCTGATGCTTTTCGGCTTTTACGGGCAAGTACCGAGATCGTAGCCGTACTGCTGTATAATCCACCAATAATACCGGAAACTAACGTTCCGGATTCATGGAATACATATCTCTTTAATAGATAAGAGAGATAGGAAATGCCGGATACTACTACCGTTGCCAACCAGATAGAATAAGGAGTAAGATTAATATCCGGAATCAGATTCTTATGTGGAAGCATCGGCAAGATAATACCACTGATAGCTAGGAACTTTGCCAACGTAATCATTTCATCATTCTTCATTCGTTGCGCAAATTCCGTAAAAGTATGTTTGAGTTCAGTCAGCAGGAGCACAGTCACAACTACCATGACATAAAACCAGGAAGGTTGGGTAGCTACGATAGGAGCCATACAATAAGTAATCAGGGCAATAATGATGGTAGTTACACCAAAAACATGAAATTGTGATTGCTTTACATAATAGTTTAATCCCAACAGCAATCCCAATACCGCTCCACCTCCCATAAACAGACGCATATCCGTAGGGTCTAAGATATAAAGCAAGTAACCCAGTATACCAATAAAAGTAAAAGTGCGGTCAGTTCCGAAAAGAGTAGTCTCCCCCTCACGCTTCAGACTGATTCGACGTTGCGAAAGTCCAATTAATAAAGAAAACAAGGTTACTAAAACAAAAGTAACCAATTCACGCGGCACATAGCTGTACAACTGTTCCATATCCATACACTGCTCTCTTTTTTATATAAGAACAAATATACGGTTTATTTGTTAACGCTCACCACGTTTTATACGGTTTTTTCATTAGCTGTGAATTATAGTAGCGTATGTCGCCCGTTACCTCCTCACCAATAAAGTCGGGTTTTACAAAAGCCTCATCTTCCGATTCCAACTCTACTTCTGCCACAATAAGTCCTTCATTCTCACCATAAAACTCGTCGACTTCAAATACATGTTTGCCACTACGTACCAAATAACGGGTCTTGTCAATAATCCCCGGTTCGCAAAGCCTCATCAATTCTTCTGCTTCTGATAAGGCCAGCTCCTTTTCCCATTCATAACGACTGGTACCGGAAGCATTAGAAGCTCCCTTTATTGTCAGATAACCTTTTTCATCCCGAATACGAACCCGGACAGTACGCCCGCGAGCACTACTGATATACCCCTGCACAATATGACTCTGCGCAAAAGCCGAAGACTTGAATTCACCGATAACTAAAAATTTACGTTCTATTTCCTGTGCCATGGCACAAAGATAAATTAAAAATTGAAAATTGAGAATTAAAAAATGATAGTTTGATACCTCACATCATGTATCAGAAAACTACAATTCTTAATTCTCAATTTTCAAGTCTCAATTTATTTCAGAATCTCGTCATAAACTCAATCACGATTTTGTCCCGTTCCGATTCTTTTGGAACACCGGAGTTCTTATAGAAATATTTCTCGAAGTTCAGTCGGAGGTCAGCAATGAAAGCTTTGGAAAGACTTAGTGTGATTCCGCCTGTCACACGATGTCGGGCATAATCATTTATAATCAGAGCTTCTGTCGTTTCATCCATCTTGCCATCACTATGATCGGTCATCATATCATAGCGAACCAGGAAAGAGATTTTATTGAACACTTTCTTTAATGGTAAATCGTAATTAATAAAACTATTCACTGCATGAACATCTTTAAATGCTTCGTGACCGTACATTTTATATAAATATTCCGCCTCAATATGAAAACGGTCATTCTGATAATAGATACCGGCATCGTACATATTAATCCGCACATTTTCCGGTTTTATCATTTGGGTGCTAAGTGTCAGATTCCAGTTCTTATTGGGCAATAACTGCGCTTTTATGGAGTAATTCAGCGTTTTATGCCATTCTTTCTGATTTGTCAGACCGGAGCCGTTAAACAATCCCCCTTCAAGAATAAATGGGATACCTTTTTTATTCGTATAACCAGCCGTCAAACCGACATCACGCACATTTCCTACTTGCTTGGCAATGAATGAACGGTTGGCAAAATACTGCTGATGTGGTGAGCGGTGAGCATCTATCGTGAAAGGAACGCGCATCTGACCGATCGTAAAATTCAGGTCTTTCACCGGAAAAACACGTGCATACGCATCAAGCATCTTGATAGAGCCTTCATCGGAAAGGTCGATTTCCGCTTTATAAGCAACTATCGGATGCACATTTCCCGAAACACTGAAGCGTGCATTACGTACTTCAAAACGGCTTTCACTTGTTTCTGTCTGGTATTCGTACTTTCCCCGGATTGTTCCGTGAATCTCCGGCAGATAATCCTTAAACTCCATGGTCTGTTTATCCAGCATCTTACCATCCCCTGCATCTTCTTTTGCCTGTCCAAAGGCCATTGTCGCCAGCAAAAGCATAACGACGGTTGTTCTGATTCTACTCATTTCAGTTGTCTGCTACTAAATTCACGGCAAAAGTACAACTGTGAGGATACACGGAGATGACAAATTAACTACGGGAAAATGACAGAAAAGTTACATTTATATTACAGAGAACACAAATGCATTACAAAACAAAGAGTTCGCCACAAATTACGCAGATTAACACAGATCGGATTTGATATTTATCCTATCAATAACCAAACAATCTGGGTTAACCGTATAATTTGTGGCGAACTTATCAGCCGAAAAAGGAAAATGCGATCAGCATAATCAATGCCAAAATAATTAATGAGACGAACACTATTTTGACAACCTTCTGGGCTTGTTCTTCTTCTTTCTTACTAATTGCTACTTTTTTCTTCACCTTACCCATAATAGTTAGCTTTAAAGTTCAACGCTAACAAAGTAAGTACAAATCTATTAACTTTCCAAAAATAATTCTTGCTAATTTTATTTTTTATGATTCTTGTGAAGAAAACTCCATCAAATAAGCTTTGATAAAACCATCTATTTTGCCATCCATCACGCCGTTCACATCCGAGGTTTGATAGTTGGTACGGTGGTCTTTCACACGACGGTCATCAAATACGTAGCTTCGGATTTGAGAACCCCATTCGATTTTCTTCTTACCGGCTTCCACCTTCGCCTGTTCTGCCATACGGTGCTGCAATTCCTTATCATATAAGATAGAACGTAACTGACGCATTGCATTCTCACGATTCTTCGGTTGGTCACGGGTTTCGGTATTCTCGATCAGGATTTCTTCTTCCTCACCGGTATAAGGGTCTTTATACTGATAACGCAAACGGACACCGGACTCCACCTTATTCACATTCTGTCCACCGGCACCACCGCTTCGGAACGTATCCCAAGAGATATTGGCAGGCAAAATATTAACTTCAATACTGTCATCTACCAACGGAGTAACAAACACAGAAGCAAAAGAGGTCATACGTTTACCCTGCGCATTGTAGGGAGAAACACGAACCAAACGGTGCACACCGTTCTCTCCTTTCAAATAACCATAAGCAAAGTCACCTTCGATATTGATAGTACAGGTTTTGATTCCGGCTTCGTCACCTTCCTGAAGGTTGGCAATGGTAGCTTTATAACCATTCGTCTCGGCATAACGCAGATACATACGCATCAACATGGAAGCCCAGTCCTGACTTTCCGTACCACCGGCACCTGAATTGATTTTCAGCACACAATCCATCTGGTCGGCTTCATCACGAAGCATATTTTTGAGTTCGAGTGCCTCTACCGCCTCACTGGCTTTTGCATAAGCAGCATCTACATCTTCCTCAGTCACCAGTTCTTCTTTATAGAAATCAAATGCCAGTTCGAGTTCGTCTGCCAGCGTTTTGAGTTCGTTGTAACCCTCAATCCACTTTTGCAGGTCTTTCACCAGTTTCATTTGAGCTTCGGCTCTCTTCTGGTCATCCCAGAATCCCGGAGCTTGTGTTCTTAATTGCTCTTCTTCGACTTGAATTTTCTTCCCGTCGATGTCAAAGATACCTCCTCAGCGCATCAGTGCGCTCTTTCACGTCTTTAAGTTGTTCAATAGTAATCATTTGATTTACAATTTTATTATTTACAAATTTCAGATATCGGGGACAAAGATAAGCAAAATTCTGCTACCTTTGTTTTTGTTATTAAAATGTTGTCATATTATGAACAAACGATTGAAACTTTCTTGCTTGTCACTCTTCCTGGCATTAGTGATTTGCAGCTGTAGCTCACAAAAGAAGTATAGCTACGAAACAGTGCCCAATGACCCGCTAAAAGCCCGCATTTACACACTGGACAACGGACTAAAGGTTTACCTCACCGTAAACAAGGAAACTCCGCGCATACAAACATTTATCGCAGTAAGAGTGGGCGGGAAGAATGACCCGGCAGAAACGACGGGACTTGCCCATTATTTCGAACATCTCATGTTTAAAGGCACCGACAAGTTTGGCACAAAAGACTACGCGACCGAAAAGCCTCTGCTGGATGCAATCGAACAACAGTTCGAAATTTATCGTAAGACTACGGATGAAGCGGAGCGTAAGGCGATCTACCACACCATCGACAGCCTTTCTTACGAAGCTTCCAAGTATGCTATCCCTAATGAATATGACAAATTAATGGCAGCCATCGGATCTACCGGCAGCAATGCTTATACCTGGTATGACCAGACGGTCTATCAGGAAGACATTCCTTCCAACCAGATAGAAAACTGGGCGAAGATTCAGGCAGATCGTTTTGAAAACAATGTAATTCGTGGTTTCCATACTGAATTGGAAGCTGTATATGAAGAGAAAAACATGTCACTCACCCGTGACAACAGCAAAGTACAGGAAGCTATTTTTTCTTCTCTTTTTCCCAAGCATCCTTATGGAACGCAGACTGTGTTAGGTACACAGGAGAACCTAAAGAATCCTTCTATCACGAATATCAAGAACTACTATAAACAATGGTATGTGCCCAACAATATGGCAATCTGTATGTCTGGCGATTTAGACCCGGATGCAACAATTGCATTAATCGATAAATATTTTGGTGGATTGAAACCCAATCCGGAACTCCCGAAACTGGACCTTCCGAAAGAGGCGCCAATCACGCAACCTGTTGAAAAAGAGGTGTTAGGTCCGGATGCCGAAAGCGTCGCATTGGCTTGGAGATTCCCCGGTGTATCCGACAAGGATTTTGAAATCCTGCAAGTCGTTTCGCAAGTATTATACAATGGAAAGGCAGGACTTATCGACCTTGACCTGAACCAGCAACAGAAGGTCTTGAATAGTTACGGTTACCCGATGGGACTGGCAGATTACTCTGCATTGCTGCTAGGAGGACTTCCTAAACAAGGACAAACACTGGAAGAAGTGAAAGACTTGCTACTCAGCGAAATCAAAAAGCTCCGTGCCGGAGAGTTCGACGAGAAAATGCTGGAAGCCAATATCAACAACTTCAAGCTCGGTGAACTACAAAACATGGAAAGCAACGAAGGACGTGCCGATATGTTTGTCAACTCATTTATTAACGGCACAGACTGGAAAAATGAAGTTACTGCCATCGACCGCATGGCCAAACTGACCAAAGAAGACATCGTAGCGTTCGCCAACAAATACCTGAAAGAAGATAATTATGCCGTTATCTACAAAAAGCAAGGAAAAGACCCGAACGAAAAGAAGATGACGAAACCGGAGATTACTCCTATCATAACCAATCGTGATGTAGCCAGTCCGTTCCTTGTGGAGGTACAGGAAAGCGCAGTTAAACCGATTGAGCCTGTGTTCCTCGACTATCAAAAGGATATGAGCCAATTAAAGGCAAAATCGGATATTCCGATTCTTTACAAGCAGAATGTAGCCAATGACCTGTTCCAATTGATTTATGTCTTTGATATGGGAAACAACCATGACAAAGCTTTGGGAACAGCATTCGATTATCTCGAGTATCTCGGTACTTCGGACATGACACCGGAAGAACTGAAAAGTGAATTCTATCGCCTGGCTTGTACTTTCTATGTTTCTCCGGGTAACGAACGCACGTATGTCGTACTTTCCGGACTGAATGAGAATATGCCTGCTGCCGTACAATTATTCGAAAAGCTACTGGCAGATGCGCAGGTTAATAAGGAAGCCTATACTAATATGACCAGCGATATACTGAAAGCCCGTTCGGACGCCAAACTGAATCAGGGACAGAACTTCTCCCGTTTGATGAGCTTTGCCATGTACGGTCCCAAATCCCCTGCCACCAATCTACTGACGGAGGCGGAACTGACAAATATGAATCCACAGGAACTGGTAGACCGAATTCACAATCAGAACAGCTACAAGCACCGTATTTTATACTACGGCCCAAGCAGCAGCAAAGATTTACTGGCTACCATCAACCAATATCATCAGGTTCCGGCAGCCCTGAAGGATATTCCTGCCGGAAACGAGTATTCTTATCTCGAAACTCCCGTTACTAAAGTTCTAGTAGCTCCTTATGACGCCAAGCAAATATACATGGCACAGATATCCAATCTCGATAAGAAGTATGATCCTGCCATTGAACCTATCCGCGCATTATATGATGAATACTTCGGAGGGGGCATGAACTCTATCGTCTTCCAGGAAATGCGTGAAACACGTGGATTGGCTTATTCCGCCTGGGCTAGCATAATGCCGCCGAGCTACTTGAAGTATCCCTATGTACTACGTACACAGATTGCCACGCAAAACGACAAAATGATTGATGCCGTCACTACATTTAATGACATCATCAATAATATGCCGGAATCCGAAGCTGCTTTCAAACTGGCTAAAGACGGATTAACCAACCGTCTGCGCACCGAACGTATCATCAAAGGTGACATTATCTGGAGTTATATCAATGCACAAGATTTAGGGCAAAACGTAGACCCGCGCATCAAGCTCTACAACGACATACAGAACATGTCGCTAAAAGATATTGTCGATTTCCAAAAGCAATGGGTAAAAGGACGTACGTATGTTTATTGCATCCTGGGAGATAAGAAAGATTTGGAGCTGGATAAATTGAAAGCTGTAGGTCCTATTGAAGAATTGACCCAAGAACAGATTTTCGGATACTAAAAAGAAACGAGCCGGCCATAAATAATTAGCAGGTGTCAAAGCCCCCCTAAACACAAAGTTTACCCCTGTTACAAATTGAACTGTAACAGGGGTAATACTTTTAAAGAGAGCTCCAATACACTCTTTATTGTTTCCGATTTATTATTTACGGTTTATCGTTTCATTTTTAACGATAAACCGCTTATCGCCTATTTCTCACTTTCTTCGTACATCTTCTCTATCTGCTCACTATAATTCTTGGCAACCACCGCCCGTTTCAGTTTCAGTGTATTAGTCAATTCTCCACGTTCCATGCTGAATGGCTCAGGCAGTAAAGTGAAACGTTTGATTTGTTCATAGTGCGCAAATTGCTGCTGAAGTGTATCGATCCGCGCACGGAACAATCCTACAATCTTCGGATGCTGCAACAGTTCCGTCATATCCTTATATTCAATACCCTTTTCTTTGGCATACTCTTTCACAAATCCATATACAGGAACAATCAGAGCCGAGACAAACTTACGTTGATCGGCGATAATGGCAATCTGGTCGATATAACGGTCAATGACCAACTTCGTTTCCAAAGCTTGCGGAGCGACGTATTTGCCGTTTGATGTTTTGAATAAATCTTTAATACGTTCCGTCAGGAAAAGCTGTCCATTTTTAAAGTAACCGGCATCACCTGTATGGAACCAGCCATCCGGCTCAATAGCGGCAGCTGTGGCTTCCGCTTTTTTGTAATAGCCTTTTGTGATCGTCTTACCCCGAAGCAGGATTTCATTGTCTTCACCGATTTTCACTTCAATCCCCGGCAGTACAACACCTACCGAACCGATATCATAGCCAACCGGCAGTGTACAAGATACAGTAGCCGTAGATTCCGTCAGTCCATATCCTACCACCATATTGATTCCTACCGAATGAACGAATTCATTAATCTCATCGGGAACGGCAGCACCGGCAGTCGGGAAAAAGTTACCATTCTCAATACCGATTGTTTTTTTCAGCAAAGAATAGATAGTCTTTTCGTAAAACTTATATTTCAGTTGATTCATCACCGGAGGAGTCTTTCCCAGACGCAGATAATCCAGATTATGGATTCTACCTACCCGGATAGCATCCAGCATCAGTGCCTTCTTCAACCCTGTAGTTTCGTTTATTTTTTCCTGTACCCCTGCATACACCTTCTCCCAAAAACGGGGAACACTGCACATCAGTGTCGGGCGAATTTCCTTAATGGTTGTTTGTATATCTGCCGGACGGAGATTGATACAAATCTGCACTCCTTTATGAATACAGAGATAACACCATGCTTTCTCAAACACGTGTGTTAATGGAAGGAAGTTCATCGATACATCCTTATCCGACATCGTCGTCAAACGGTCATCATGTGTATGAAACTGTTCCAGATAACAAGAATGATGAAGCATAACCCCTTTCGGTTCCCCCGTTGTGCCGGAAGTATAGAGAATATTTGCCAAGTCATCATAAGAAGCCCGCTCCGTACGTTCTTCTACCGTATCATTATGAGGCAATCCCTCTCCCGTCGCCATAAATTCATCAAAATAGATAGATGATACGTCACGAGGGTCTTTTACCACCGAACGGTCAAAGATTATCAGTTGTTGCAAAGAAGAACAGAAACCAAAGATGCTGAAAGCGGCATCATACTGGTATTGCTCACCGACAAAAAGAAAACGAATCTGCGCATCATTAATGATATATTGCGCCTGCGCAGGTGAACTCGTTGCATAAAACGGAATGGTAACCGCCCGGTTGGCAAATGCACCAAAGTCTACATAGAACCATTCGGGTTTATTCTGTGAAAATATACCGATATTCTCTTGTTCTTCCACTCCCAATGCCACGAAAGCATTAGCTGCTTGCCGTACTGTTCCGGAGAACTGCTTCCATGAAATAGGAATCCATTGAGCTGTCTCATAGTCACGGTATTTTAAGGCTACCTTGTCGCCATATTTTTCGGCCTGACGATGGACCAGGACAGATAAATGATGATAAGTCATACTCTTTGTATTAGTAAATATGGTACAAAGGTATTAGTTTTATTTGAAACTATTGCTCAAAACGACTATCTTTGTGCAAAGATTAAGATATAGATAAAAGATTTGCACTATGAAATATGATATTCCATATATGACAACAGAGGCTGTAAGCCTGCTTAAATCACTGATTAGTATTCCTTCAATCAGCCGGGAAGAAACCCAAGCTGCGGATTTCCTGCAAAACTATATTGAAATGGCAGGTATGCAGACGGGACGTAAAGGAAATAATGTGTGGTGCTTTAGTCCTATGTTTGATTTGAAGAAGCCTACTATTTTACTTAACTCCCACATAGACACAGTGAAACCTGTTAACGGTTGGCGGAAAGATCCGTTCACTCCACGTGAAGAAAACGGTAAGTTATATGGATTAGGAAGTAACGATGCCGGTGCCAGCGTTGTTTCGTTATTACAGGTGTTCCTGCAACTATGTCGCACTTCGCAGAAGTATAATCTGATTTATCTGGCCTCTTGTGAAGAAGAAGTTTCAGGCAAGGATGGCATTGAGAGTGTATTACAGGGGCTCCCTCCTGTTGCGTTCGCCATAGTAGGTGAACCTACAGAGATGCAACCCGCCATTGCCGAGAAGGGATTAATGGTACTAGATGTTACCGCAACAGGTAAAGCAGGACACGCAGCGCGTAATGAAGGAGACAATGCAATTTACAAGGTATTAGACGACATAGCTTGGTTCCGTGACTATCGTTTTGAGAAAGAATCACCCTTGTTGGGTCCCGTGAAGATGAGTGTCACTGTTATCAATGCCGGTACACAACACAATGTGATTCCCGACAAATGTACTTTCATCGTTGATGTCCGGAGTAACGAACTTTACACGAATGAAGAATTGTTTGCTGAAATCAAAAAGCATATTTCCTGTGAAGCCCAAGCTCGTTCATTCCGTCTCAATTCTTCACGAATTGACGAGAAACACCCATTTGTACAGAAAGCTATGAAGTTAGGACGCGTTCCTTTTGGTTCTCCAACATTGTCCGACCAAGCCTTAATGTCCTTCCCATCGGTAAAAATTGGTCCGGGCCGTTCGTCACGTTCACACACGGCAGAAGAATATATCATGCTGAAAGAGATAGAAGAAGCTATCGGACTTTATTTAGAGTTATTGGACGGGCTTCTGATTTAATAAAAGTCATTGGTGAATTGATAGTTGTTATCCTATTATATAGTTCTCAACTATCAATTCACCCATACAATAAAAACAAAGCAACGATTATTCAAACAACTTCGATAAAGCTTCCTCCAGTTTTTCACCCCTTAAATTTTTGTCTATAACAATTCCCGTAGGATCTACAAGGAAAGTTCTGGGTATAGCATAGATACCATATATATCAGAAGCATCCACATCCAACAATTGTACCCAATTCATTCCAAGTTCTTCAATAGCAGCCCTCCAAGGTTTCAGTTTCCGATCTGTGGATATGCTAATCACCTCAAATCCCTTAGAAGCATATTTTTCATAGGCAGCTTTCACATTGGGCATTTCATGCCGGCAAGGTCCGCACCATGAAGCCCAAAAGTCAATCAAGACATATTTTCCCTTACCCACATAATCAGACAAGAGCTTCATGTTGCCAGCATTGTCTTTCACTTTAGCATCCGGGAAACGTTCGCCAATCTTTATCTTGGCATCCATCTCCTGCCGTTTCTTTTGTTCTTCACGCTGTTCCGGAGTCATTTTATTTTCAAGTTCCGCCTTCATTCGGAGCTCTGCTTGGTTCTTCTTTTCCACAATATTTCTCACCAAATTATTTTGTGAAAACAGAGGCGAAGCTTCTTTCATCAGAATCTTCATATCATCAAAAGGCATCATCATACCTCCAACGGAGAAAAGATATACACCCACTATACTATTCTTATAATCCTTTATACAATGTGATACTGAATCCATTTGTGCAAGAAATAGTTTATTATTCCGATCAAATTCCGCTTTAAATACAGTATCATTCCTCATCTTATCCGAAAATACTTCCGGTTTCATCCCAAGCATTAACTTATAAATATCATTCGATGTTTTCAACATATTATCCATTATTAGCTGCATACGATTTAAAGCTATATTCAATGAATCATTTAAAGGCGTTCCCCCTCTCCTATTCGCAGCAATATTTACTGATATTTCTCCTTTTTCGAAAATCAACGGATAGGTTTCTCCATCCATATCCTTGATGATTGCAATATCCGGCATCTGATGTACACCAGAAAAAGAGAACTTACCTTTTTCCACTGTTGTACTGTCCAAAACGACTTCTTTAGCTTGCTCTCCATCTCCCATCAGGCATAAATACAACAATTGATTATTCAATTCCTCATCAGCAATACCTCGGATAGAGAATTTCTCTTGGGCAGAAGAAAATATAGCAATAGCACAAAACGTGCATAAAATCATAATTCGATTTCTCATACGGAATAAGTTTATATCAAAAAAAAGTTCACACTCATGTTCAATACCTGCTATTGTCATTTCAAATTCTAATAATCATTTGAACTAATAATAGATCTTCTTATTTTTCTTATCGGAAACGACCTGATAATCTTTCACCTTTATATTAAAATATGATTTAGACTTTCCATCATCATTAGAAGGCAACTGTTCTTTATCTTTTTTGTGCGGCAACTCAAGAATATCTATTTCTTTCACACTCTTCTTCAGTTTCGGGAATAGAAGACTGATATAAATATATTTATGATTAAATCCTTTGACAGCCAACAGCCTACCCATCGGAGCTCCACCATCATATCCCCGCACATTATACTCATCGCCACTTTTCTTATCGATAATCTTAAATCCCGGACTATAATACAACCATTGCCAATCCCAATAAATAGGTTGTATGAATGTCACTTTAGTATCATTCTTTCTCCTTTCAATCGAATATAAAGAAGGAGTTGTAGACCTCCCATTCTCATACGCTTTCTCATACACCTCTTCAGGAACTATAACTATACTATCGCTTGGAAGCATATAGGCTTGTGCATATAATTCTTTATCACGCTTCTGCTTTTGCTCATATTCTTTCAACCGCTGTTCACCTCTTTTTGCTCGTTCACTTTTCTCTGATCTAACCACTTTGAATGTCTCTGTCTGGAGTTGCTTCACTAACAACGGCATTGTCTCACGCATAACAATCAATGAAGCCTCTTTATATTTCTTACCTACGGGAGATTCATAAAATGCAGCAACAGCTTTTAATTCTTCCAAAGTTAAATGCTTCTCATAAACAGGCATATACATTTCAAACACCTTACTTTCTATTTTCTCTTTCCAGTTTTTAGAAAACTCATTCCAATAAGCCTCATCCTTTTCCGGCGCATTTAATTTCATCACAGATGTGATTTTTTGGAAGAAGTCATCCGTAGTAGCCGAAGCGCCGGAAAGTACCATAATCTTTTTCAACGTTTCTTTGTACTCATCTGTCGCATTTGTATTTTGTGCAGAAGCTGGTAAAATTAAAGTAAACAGTGCAATTATGCACATCATTACTTTGGGAAGGAAAATGTTTTTCATAATTATCTGATTTTATTTATTTTGATTCCATATTTTATTTTGCATTTCCTACAAAGATACACATTAAATCTATATCATTTAATAGAATAGTACAATCAATGAGGCTACTATCCGGCTGCCCTGCAATGTATAGATAAACGAAATATCCCCTATTCATCCCTAATTATAACATTCATCCCCCTCTCTTATCAAAATGGCTTTGAACAATTCATTTCATCTTTTGATATGATATTATTATCTTTTTCTCACATACTTCGTTCATTTTTCGTAATTAACGCTATCTTTGCAATAGGTCGCTAAATCTACATAAGACTTTCAAAATACATAATATACGAATATGAAAAAGATTTTATTTTTATATATCATTCATCTAGGATTTGCCCTACAACCCATACAAATTCAAGCTTGTTGTCTCGACAATGAGGCTGTTCTCGCCAATGGGACTGCCATTATTCTACAATCACCTAAAGTGGACAATACCAAAACCATTCAGTTCATCAAAGATTTCTACGCAAGCTACGTTTTTGGAACAAAGAATTATGTTCCGGCAGTAAAAAAGCATTGTACAGCCAAATTGCAAAAGCAGCTGAAAGATAACTACGAGTATGACGGCGAAGGATATGCGATATGGAACTTCCGAACAGGTATGCAAGACGGACCAAGCGACATATCTAAAGTAACATCAGTAACTGCATTGGGAAATGGTTTATACAAGGTCAATTTCATTGATATGGGAATAAAGGGTAACCGTACTTTGAAAATTATCGACGTAAACGGGACACTGAAGTTCGATGCTATTAAATAATCCCCTCTAAGCAGATATATTATCAATTTAACAGATAACTAAAAAAGCCTTACTATTCAATCAAATAATGAAAGTAAATCATCTATAAGACTACATCTTTCACCACTTTCACCTTCTTCCCGAAACCTCCATCCAGAGCAGGAAAGCGGGTGAAAGCGACCATGCAAAAGCCCTTCTATCACGCTTTCACCATTTTCACCGACACACTTCAAATCGACGCTTACTCAAATCGTTTCCATTTACCGCCGGAGCACATCACGAGATACCCCGTAATAACCCGCTGCAGCCACATAAATCGGCTGCATACGTTTGCCGATATTTCGCAATTTACCTTCTTCCAGCAATCGCCGGAGATGACGATTCGCCGTAGTCCGTGTCATGCAGCATACTTCCTGAAAATCATAACGAAGCATTACGTCATGATCGGCGAAATATTCCTTCAGCCGCATATCTATCTCCACTGCCGACAAAGATTCCGAATGGCGCGCATACTTACTCCGGCTGGCTTTGACACCTACTAATTCACCCCGCAGGCGGGCATCCGGACGGAAACCGATTGTTTTCAGTTCCATCTTCGACCATTTGTTTTTAGTACTGCGGGTCACCTTTTGCGTGCTCCTCAAAATAGCCTAGCCCCTCGATATGTACCTCGCGTCCTTCACGTAGTTCTTCACCACAAATTTGGGCAAGCATCTCGAACGCATTTTTTACATCACCTACAGAAAGCGAACTGCGTCCGTGAATCATCCGGCACAGTTTATCCGTTCCCACCTTACCATTCAAAAAAATGCGGGGATGCAAACCTTTCTCTTCCGAATCATCGGACTCACCGGGATTCTCATACCAATCGTAAAGTATAGCCATTAGTCGTTAACGTTTTGATAGTGAATATATTTCATGTAAAAACTTTAAGTTTATTATCAAACCACTACCGTGGTTCATTTAAATCACACTCGTTATCCAATTAAATCACTCTTGTCATTTAATTGGACCACGAAAGTGAATCAACAATAACTCTTCGTCAAACAGGGAAAACGCATGAGTTAAAACGCTTTAATAAAGGTGTTTATCAAATTAGTTAGATACTCGTCACTCCAGCCAGCCTTCTTCCTTTTCCTATTGACAGAAGTCTTCTTGTCTTCATCCTGATAAT
>ENA-OWZM01000327-OWZM01000327.1-human-gut-metagenome-genome-assembly--contig:-NODE-327-length-25846-cov-17.5614_pt1 | contig 25846 bp, 29 predicted proteins | sample MGYA00249259_ERZ652113 | MGnify/ENA primary metagenome ERZ652113 (study PRJEB26925, sample SAMN05827264) | human gut metagenome | biome: ENVO:2100002; feature: ENVO:00000062; material: ENVO:00002003...
TACATATTTTCTGGGCATAGCAAAACCTCCTCGTGTAGTTCTATTATCCTACACGAGGAGGCCTTTTGTCTATTGTCTACTTTTTACGGACCTGTTCAGCCGGCGGCACAGACGGACTCATTTCTTATTCTTTCCGTTCAGCGGATCTCGATGCCCAGCTTGAACTTCAGGTTGCCCAGCACCTTCTTGACGGTGCGCTCCACCTGCTCGTTGGAGACTTCGGCAGCGGGGTCAGAGAGGGTCAGGGAGAAGGCCATGCTCTTCTTGCCCTCGCCAAGGTTTGCGCCGCGATAAATATCGAACAGCTTGACCTCCGTGATGAGGGGGCTTGCTTTCTTGATGGTCTCTTCGATGTCGCCGCAGGCCACAGCCTCGTCGCAGACCAGAGCCAGGTCACGCTTGACCGCGGCGTAGGGGCTGAGGGGCTTATAGCGCAGCTCACCCTCGACGCAGGACATCAGAGCCTCATAGTCCAGCTCGCCCAGATAGATGTTCTGGCTGTCCTTCTGCTCCTTGGCGATCTCCAGCTCCGCGTTGATCTCGTTGGCCAGCTTGCCGAAGACGCCCAGACGCTTGCCGTTGCAGTAGACAGCGGCGCTGATGCCGGGGTGGAGCCAGCTGGTGGTCTCACGCTGATAGGTGAAGGTCAGGTCAAAGCCCTCCGCCAGTCCTTCCAGAGCGCCCTTGACGGTGAAGAAGTCCTCTTCGGGGCCAAAAGCACCGATGCAGAGGGTCTGGCGCTCGTGGGGATGCTCGTTGATGGGCAGCTCCTTGGCGAGGTAGACGGGAGCCATCTCGAACAGACGGCCCTCAGCGTTGCCCTTCTTGAGGTTGTCCACGATGACGTTCAGCATGGACGGAGCCAGCAGGGTGCGCATGACGGACAGGTTCTCGCTGATGGGGTTCAGGATGCGGATGGCCTTGCGGGCCTCATCCTCCGCCGGGATATGGAGCATATCGAACTCGGCATTGGAATAGAAGGCCAGCGTGGAAGCCTCATAGAAGCCCTGAGCGGCCAGCAGACGCTTGGTCTTGAGCTGCTGCTTCTGCTCGTAGTTCAGACCGCCGTTGGTGACAGCGGCAGTGTTCAGGAAGGTGGGCACGATGTGGTCATAGCCGTACTCACGGATGACTTCCTCGGCCAGATCGGGGAAGCTCTCCACATCCTCACGGTAGAGGGGTGCGGAGACGTCCCAGCTGCCGTCGGCCTGCACGTCCACGGTGAACTCAAGGCGCTTGAGGATGTCGATCATGGTCTGGTCCGGCACGGTGATGCCCAGCACGCCGCAGATCTTGGCCGGGGTGGTGACGATGTGCTTGCGCTCGAGAGGACGGCCGTCGGTCAGATCGTATTCCAGCGTGGTGATGTCGCCGCAGTCCAGCTCCTGGATGAGGTGCAGGGCGCGGGCAAGGCCCAGCTCGGGAGAGTGGCGGTCAACGCCCTTCTCGTAGCGGGCGGAAGAGTCGCTGTTCTGGCCCAGAGCGCGGCTGGTCTTGCGGACGGAGTCGCGGGCGAAGGTAGCGCACTCGAAGAGCAGGCTGGTGGTGTTGTCGTCCATGCCGGAGTTTGCACCGCCCATGATGCCGGCCAGAGCGACCGGCTTCTCTGCGTCGCAGATGACCAGATTGTTGGGGTTCAGGGTGAACTCCTTCTCATCGAGGGTGGTGATCTTCTCGCCTTCCACGGCGCGGCGGACGGTGATGCTGCGGCCGGCGACCTTGTTCAAGTCGAAGGCGTGCATGGGCTGGCCCATCTCCAGCAGGGTGTGGTTGGTAATATCGACCACATTGCTGATGGAGCGCAGGCCGCACAGGGCCAGATGGCGCTTCATCCAGCGGGGAGACTCGCTCATCCGGATGTTGCGGACGTAGCGTGCCATGTAGCGGGGGCAGAGGTCCGGAGCCTCCACCTTCACGCTGATCGGCTCGTCGGCGTCGCAGACGGTGTTGTAGTCCATGGCGGGCATGTGCAGGGGCTTGCCGAGGATAGCGGCCACCTCGCGGGCGATGCCCAGCACCGACTGGCAGTCGGGACGGTTTGCGGTGATGGAGATGTCGAAGATGTAGTCATCCAGACCCACCACGGGGGCGATGTCGGTACCGGGGACGGAGTCCTCGGGCAGGATGAGCAGGCCGTAGACCTCAGAGCCCGGGAACAGGTCATCGTTCAGGCCCAGCTCCTCGCCGGAGCAGAGCATGCCGTTGGACTCGACGCCCTGCATCTTGCGGGCCTTGATCCTGATGCCGCCGGGCAGGGTGGAGCCGTCCAGAGCGGCAGGCACGCAGTCGCCCAGCTTCATGTTCGCCGCACCGGTGCTGATGCGGATGTCGTGGCCATACTCGCCGCAGTCCACGACGCACTTGGTCAGATGGGTGCCTTCCTGAGGCTCCATCTCCACGATCCTGCCCACGACGACCTTGCTGATGCCGGCGTCCAGCGGGATGAGTTCCTCGACTTCAAAGCCGCAGGAGAAAAGCTTTTCTTCAAGCTCCTGTGCGGTAACGTCAATATCGACGAGTTCTTTTAACCAACTGAAAGGTACTTTCATTGTTTGCTCTCTCCCCTCTTATTCGTGGAACTGCTTGAGGAACTGCAGGTTGTTCTCAAACATCAGGCCGATGTTGTTGATGCCGTACTTCAGCATGGCGATGCGCTCGATGCCGATGCCGAAGGCGAAGCCGGAGTACTCGTCCGGGTCGATGCTGCAGTTCTCGAGGACTTTGCGGTTGACGACGCCGCCGCCCAGCACCTCGATCCAGCCGGTGTGCTTGCACAGAGGGCAGCCCTTGCCGTGGCACTCGAAGCAGCTCACGTCCACCTCGACGCTGGGCTCCGTGAAGGGGAAGTAGGAGGGACGCAGGCGGGTGCGGGTGTCGGCACCGAACAGCTTCTGCACGAAGGTGTTCAGAGCGCCCTGCAAATCGCCCAGCGTGATGCCCTTATCCACCACCAGACCTTCCATCTGGTGGAACATGGGGCTGTGGGTAGCGTCGGAGTCAGAGCGGAAGACGCGGCCCGGGATGAGCACCTTGATGGGAGGCTTCTGGCTGTCCATGGTGCGGATCTGGCCGCCGGAAGTCTGGGTGCGGAGCAGGAACTCATCGGACAGGTAGAAGGTGTCCTGCATATCGCGGGCGGGATGGTCCTTCGGGACGTTCAGGCGGGTGAAGTTGTGGTCGTCGTCCTCGATCTCGGGGGACTCCGCCACTGCAAAGCCCATGCCCGAGAAGACGTCGATGATCTGGTTGGTGACGAGGGTCAGGGGGTGCAGACCGCCCACGGCGCGGGTCTTGGCGGGCAGGGTGATGTCCACCGTCTCGGCGGCGTTGCGGGCAGCAAGCTCAGCCTGCTTCACCTGGTCGGCAGCGGCGTCATACTCGGCCTGGACCCTGGCCTTCAGTTCGTTGATGATCTTGCCCATGGCCGGCCGCTCCTCGGGGGCGACCGAGCGCAGCTCCTTCATCAGGGCGGGGATCTTGCCGTTCTTGCTCAGATATTCCTGCCAGAAAGTTGCCAGCGTTTCTTTGGAAGAGACCTGGCCCAGGCTCTCTTCGGCCTGCTTTGCCAGCTCGTCGATCATTGCTTGCATGGATGTTCTCTCCTTCTCATTCGTGTTGTTCAGCGGATAGCAAAAAAGCTCCGTCCCCTGCCCCGGCCTCCTGAAAGGCCCGGCAAAAGGGACGAAGCTCATAAAATTCACAGCTCCGCGGTACCACCCGGTTTCCGCTCGGCTCTTTCGCAAGCCGCGCGGCGCTCAAAACGCCGTAACGGGGCGCACCGTCCGGCCCTACTGTCGTTCAGGCCGGCCGCTCGGGAGCGAACTTCAGCCTGCGCCCGCGCGGAAGCCCTCTCAGCCGGTGAAGCTTCTCTCTTTGCTGCGGTGCGCCTGCCTACTCTCTCCGTCGCTGCGTTTGGAGTATTCAGGTCGTGGTCATTTTGATAACCGAGAATCATCTTATCACATTTTGGGGCGGTTTGCAAGGGCATCCGCCATTTTTCTGCTTACGGCATCTGTTGACGCCGCCTCTTCCCACGATTATAATAAAGACAGAAAGGGGGCGATTTCATGAATACCCAGCAGGCACTTCTCAGCAACGAAGCCAATTATACTGTGTTCCGGTTTGGTGACAAGACCATCCGCTTCCGCGCCCCTTATTCTCTGGAACGCTACACCGGTATTCAGGAGTGGGACCACGGCTATCTGGTCGTCCTTGCAAAATATCGCCACGACCCGAACCCCGAGGAAGAATATATCGACCTTGTCCCTATCCTGAAAAATCTGTATTTTGACCCGGATGAATTTCTTGCCCCCATCAAAGGAGTGAAGCTTGCAGATGGTTAATGTTCAACAAGTGGCAGACGCCGCCGATATGATCGTGAACGGCTATGCATTCAGCCGCTGCCCGGAGGGCTTCCGGGTGCTGAATCTGAACCGCCCTGACCGGGCTGTTGTCTTTTCTCCTGCCGCCGAAGTCCTCGAAACCAGCATGGACGACATTGAGATCCAAATCGTCCGGGGCTATCTCGAGAAAAACCGTGCTTTGCTGGAGGACTGAGATGCCGAAATATTACGAGTTCAAGATCGCGGGATATTACCTGTACTTTACGTCATACTGCGTCATCGAGTGCATGCATGTCCACGCCAGCGACCGCAGACTTACCGAGGCCGGTTCCGCAAAGTTTTTTGTCCGGGACAATGGCGATACTGTCTTGCAGGAGCGCGGCATCCTGACCGACCGCGAAATCAGCAAGATTCAAAAATTCATCAAGCAGAACTATCAGGAGATGTACCTGAAATGGTCTGCTTACAGTGAGCAGGGATTCTACAACAAGAAATGACTCTTGTCTTTTCCCTGCTCCGATGCTATACTGAGCTCAACGCTTTACGGAAAGGAGGGTACACCTGCAATGGGTTGGAACGGCTGCGTTTTCTTCAAAAAAGGAAACCCCTAAGCTTTTCCGGCTCGAAGTGTACCCTTTTATAGCCCTCTCAGTCTGCTTCGCAGCCAGCTCTCCCAAAGGGAGCGCCTCTGGCGTGCCGGGCAGGTCTGAGCTGACTGCTTGAGGCATTTTATGTCGCCAGCAGCCGGGCCTCGCTGTGGCAGGGAAGGTCCCTTTCAGCAGAGCGTGGAGCATGTTCTATGCGCCCCGCAGCTTTGCTATGGGGCGCTTTTGTTTTGCATAGACGCTTTCCCTTTGTCAAAGCCTCTCCCCTTGGGAGAGGTGTCACCGAAGGTGACGGAGAGGGCAAGGCCGCTGACGGAGAAGCTCCTATACAGCGATACTCTTACTCTGACAAAGAGACAACTTATCGTTGCGCAGAGGCTCTTCTATATCGGGCTTGCCCTCTCAGGCGCTCACGCGCCAGCTCTCCCAAAGGGAGAGCCTTTTGGCCGAGGGAAGGCAGCAAACAGCCTACAAAGGGTACACATTTCTATCCATAATAATAGAAAGGGTGTTCCCCATGAACCTGAAAAAGCAGCTTGCCTGCATCTATACCAACAACTTCTTCTCCGGCCTGCGCATCACCGACGCCGTGTGGGTGGCGCTGCTGGCCGCGCGGGGCTTCTCGCTGTGGGAGATCGGCGTTGCCGAGAGCGTGTTCCACATGGTCAGCCTCACCTTCGAGGTGCCGAGCGGCATGGCGGCTGACCTGCTGGGCCGCAAAAAGACCCTCGTGGCCGGCGGGGTCTGCATGGTGCTCTCCAACCTTCCGATGGCCATTGCGCCGGACCTCTTTTTCATCTGCCTGGCGATGGCGCTGAGCGCACTGGCCAACGCTATGTTCTCCGGCACCGCCTCGGCCCTGACTTACGACAGCCTCAAGCAGTGCGGACGGACAGACGACTACCTCCGGGTCTCCGCCAACTGCTCCCAGCTCTCCATGCTGGCCACGGCTGTGGGGTCCCTCGCCAGCACGCTGGAACGGTTTCTCCGCTTTTCCGGTTTCTACCTGCTGAGCGCCGCCTTTGAAGGCACTGCCGCTGCCGCCACCGCCCTGATGACCGAGCCCATCGTCACCGAGACGCAGGCCCGCCGCGAAAAGCAGACCTTCCGCGACCTGCCCGGCCAGCTCGCGCGGCTGGCACGGGACAGCATCACCGCTCTTCGCGCCACCCCGCTGGCGGCAAAGCTCATCGTCTCCGCCGCCGTCCTCTGCATCCCCAGCTACCTGACCAAGATGTTCGTCCAGCAGCGGCTCGTCGAGCTGGGCTGGCCCATAGCGCTGCTGTTCGTGCCGATGCTGCTGAGCGGGTTTGCCTCCATGCTGGGCGTTGAAGCGGCCCGGCGGCTCCATCCGAAGAGCCTGCGGCGGTTTTACGCCGTCTGCGCCCTGCTCTGCGGCGGGGGCTGCGCGCTGGTGGGTGCCGCCCCGGTGCTGGGCTGCATCTTCGGCTGTATGCTGGTGCAGGGCGTCATCGACGCCTACCTCCTGCACGAGGACCAGAAGCTCAACGATGTCATCCCCAGCGACCAGCGTGCCACCCTCATCAGCGTGGACGGCATGGTCTACAGCCTGCTCATGATACCCGCCAGCCCCCTCGTGGGCGCGGTGGGCGACGCCTTCGGGCAGGCCGGTGCGGGCCTTGCCGTGCTGGGCGTCCTCGTGGCTCTGACCGGCGCGGCGGCGCTTGGCCGAAAGACGCGCGCCTCCTGAGCAAAAAACGCACTGCCGGGTTTCTTGACAGATGTCCGGCAATGCGCTATAATAACGATAGAAAAGGCACTGTGACAAGCGGTTTGGCCTCTTTCTAAGGATTTGGCTTTTTGAAAACCGTCACCTTGGCAGAGGTGGCGGTTTTACTTTTTGATTCGCAGTGTGAACGTGAGTCCAAACAAGTGAAACGTCAAAGTAATCGGCATCTTCTCACCTCCTTTCGGAAGTGAGAGACCAAACCGCCTGCCGTATGTACAGTGCCTTACCGCCTCGCGGCGGCAGTATCAGTGTATCATAAACGCTGACAGAAAACAAGAAAATCCCCCACGAAAGTGGGGGATTTTCTCATGTTCGCAATCTTTTACTTCGCCAGCAGCTCATCCACCATCGCGTCCATCTGCGCCTCAGCGGCGGCGTTGGAAGCAGAGCGGAGGGTGACGACGGTGTCGCAGACGGTGATGTTCTTCATGCCGTCCAGCTCGGCGCGCATGAGCTTTGCGGCCATGGGCGCCCAGGTGCCGTTCTCCATCAGGGCGATGGTGCGGCTCTGGAAGGCCTTGGTCTTGAGGTGGGTCAGCAGATTCTCCATCGGCGGGAAGAGGAAGCCGTCATAGGTGGCGCAGGCCAGAACGGTCTTGCCGCAGCGGAAGGCTTCGGTGACGGCGTAGGAGACGTCGGTGCGGGTCAGGTCCATCTCCACCACCTTAGCACCCTTGGCGCGGAGCTTTTCGGCCAGAATGTGGGCGGCGGCGCGGGTGTGGCCGTGGATGGAGGCACTGGCGACCAGCACCTTCTCTGGCTCTTCGGCCTTGTAGCTGGACCACAGATCGTAGTAGTTCAGGTACTTGCCAAGGTCGCCGGTGAGGACGGGGCCGTGGAGCGGGCAGATGGTCTTGATGTCCAGCGCAGCGGCCTTTTTCAGCAGAGCCTGCACCTGCGGGCCGTACTTGCCCACGATGTTCAGGTAGTAGCGGCGGGCCTCGCTGGCCCAGTCGGCCTTCTCGTCGAACTTTGCCACCGCGCCGAAGCGGCCAAAGCCGTCGGCGGAGAAGAGGACTTTTTCGGTGGACTCATAGCTCACCATGACCTCGGGCCAGTGGACCATGGGCGCGAACACGAAGGTCAGGGTGTGAGCGCCCAGCGAAAGGCTCTCGCCGTCCTTCACGACGACGCGGCGCTCCTTGGCGATGGCCTCTGCGCCGAAGAACTGCTCCATATACTGGAAGGTCTTGGCGTTGCCCACCACCTGCATCTCGGGGTAGAGGGCGGCGAGGCGGGCCATATTCGCGCTGTGGTCCGGCTCCATGTGGTGGACGACGAGGTAGGCGGGCTTCTCCCCTGCCAGCGCCTCGGTGACGTTTGCCATCCACTCGTCGGTAGCGCGGTCGTCCACGGTGTCGAGGATGGCGATCTTCTCGTCCCGGATGACGTAGGAGTTGTAGCTGATGCCGGCGGGGACCGGGTACTGGCTCTCAAACAAATCGATGGTGGTATCGTCCACGCCCACGCCCAGAATGGCGCTGCTGATGTTCTTTACGCTCATAAGCACATTTCCTCTCTGTTATCTTGTGTATGGTCTGCCATGGCTGGCAATTATTTCAGGAAACGTTCTCAGTATAGCACAGTCTGCCGCCTTCGTCAACTATTTATCAGGCCGGATGGCCGAATGACGTTCTACTGCGGTAGATTATGTGGCAAAGTGACAAAATAATAATATAGATACGTTATATTTCCCCACTTTGCCAACTTGGCAAAGTGCTCATATCTGGCAAAGTGGTCAGTTTGCCAGCTCAGGCCAGTTTGCCACCCTGGCAAAGTGCATTTTTAGCTGTCACTACGTCAATATTCTCCCACTTTGCCAGATGTCTCGCTGGTCTCAGAGAGTGCTTTCGGCAGCTCGTTCATATCGTCTATCTCCAAGAGGGCGCTGGCGCTTGCCTCGTCGAGGCTCTGGACGCTGCGCAGCTTCCGGCTGATGGCCCGGCTGCGGACGCCGATGAGCTGGTCCAGCTCTTCGTCGGTCTGGCGCAGACGCTGCTGCATCTTGGCGAGGCCCTGCCCGAACTTGTCGAACTCCGTCTTCACCGCGCCCAGCAGCTGCCAGACCTCGCCGGAGCGCTTCTGGATGGCGAGGGTCTTGAAGCCCATCTGCAGGCTGTTCAGCAGGGCCGCCATGGTGCTGGGGCCTGCCACGTTGACCTGATAGTCCCGCTGCAGGACCTCCAGCAGCCCCGCGTTCACCACCTCGGCATACAGGCCCTCGAAGGGCAGGAACAGGATGCCGAACGCCGTGGTATAGGGCGGTTCGACGTACTTTTCCCGGATGTCTCTGGCCTCGCTGCGGAGCACCAGCTCGAGGGCATGGCGGGCATCCTCCACGGCCTGCGCGTCGCCGGAAGCGTAGGCGTCCTGTAAGTGGGCGTAGGTGTCGCCGGGGAACTTGGAGTCGATGGGAAGCCAGACGCTGCCACCGTCGGCGCCCGGCATCCGGATGGCGTACTCCACCCGCTGGGTGCTGCCCGGGATGGTGGCGACGTTGGTGTCATACTGCTCCGGGGCGAGGATCTCTTCCAGGATCGCGCCCAGCTGGATCTCGCCGAGGATGCCGCGGGTCTTGACGCCCGAGAGCACCTGCTTCAGTCCGCCCACGTCGGCGGCGAGGGACTGCATCTCGCCAAGGCCCTTGTACACCTGCTCGAGCTGCTGGTTGACGGCCTTGAAGCTCTCCGTCACCCGCTTCTGCAAAGCGTCCTGAAGCTGCTCGTCCACCGTGTGGCGTATCTCGTCCAGCTTGCGGGTGTTCTCAGCCTGCAATGCCGTCATGCTCTCGACCATGGCGCGGCGCAGCTGCTCCATCTGCTGGTTGTTGGCCTGCTCGAGGCTCTGCAGACGCCGCTCCAGGATGCGCTGCTGGCTGTCCTGCCCCTGGCCGAGGGTGGTGCTCATGCTCTGCACAGCCGTCTGCAGCGTCTCGCTGACGCTGCGGATGGCGGCGTAGTTCTGCTGGGCGATGGCGTCCTGACGGGCGTTGAACTCTCTGGCCTGAGCGGCCAGCCGCTCTTCGAGCCAGTCTTTCAGCTCTTCGCAGTCGGCTTCGTCCAGCCCGCCGGCGGGGCGTCCGCTGCGGAAGAGCAGCAGCGCCATCATCAGGCAGATGGCCACCAGCAGGACGGTATACAGCATTGCGAGAAATTCCATTTATTCTACTTCCTCAAACTTCAAAACTTCTTTGGTGGTCACGGTATCGTCACCGTACAGGCCCACGCCGTCGGCCTCCATCTCGCCGCTCTGGTTGTCGTAGGGGTCGCTGCGGAAGCCCAGCATCGGCGGGTCAAAGGGCGCTTCAAAGGCGCTGTTTGCCACCATGCGGCCCGTATCCAGACTGCCGAAATAGTGGCGGCGGAGCACTTCATCGCCCCGGCGGGCCATGGAGGCACCGTAGGAGCAGTCGGCATACATCCAGCCCCTGGGGGCGACGTAGAACCGCGCCCAGTCGTGACAGCCCGCATCCCCCGGGGCCACTGCAAAGCCACTCTCCCACCGGGCCGGGATGCCCGCGATGCGGCAGAGGGTGATGAAGATCAGCGCCATGATGCCGCAGTCTCCCCGGCGGCTGCGGGCGCAGTTCTCGGCGATGGACTCATGGACGAAATAGGACGGCTGGAAGTGATACCGGACGTTCAGGGTGACATAGTCGTAGATGCGCTTCGCCTTCTCCGCCGGGCTGGTGATTCCCTCGGTGAGCTGAGCCGCCAGCGCCCGCAGGTAGGGCGTAAAGACGATGTGGGGCGCTTCCTCGCCGGTGCAGAAGTCCGGCTGCTCCGCGTCGGGCGTGAAGGAAAGCGGGTCGGCATAGACCGCCGTCTCCCGGTAGCTGTACTCGGCCCCGAAGGTGCGGTTCTCGGTCAGGTCGGCCTCCCAGCAGACGGTGCGCTGGGGCGCGTCCTCGGCGGCGATATGGCCGGGCGTCTCGGTGAAGCGGTCCAGCGTGATATGGCTCTGGGACGGGCAGGCGGCAGGCAGGGCCAGCCATGCCCGGACGTGGACGGCGTCTCTGCCCTCGGCTTTCGCCTTTTCCAGCGCGGCGGCGAAGGCTTCGTCGGACATCCGGATGCTGGTGCGGAGGGTGATGTCGGCGCTGGCGCTCCCCTCCCGCTCCATCTTCTCATGGAGGCGGTGGCGCTCTTCGTTCTTGTTGTTGGGGGCGCCCGGCGTCAGCTTCCGGGCGGCGAGGTCGGCGTGGGTGGCCAGCAGCGTCTCGGCGAACCGGGCCTGATACCGCTTCTCCCCTTCCACGAACCGCCAGTCCATCCGGCCCTCCCAGTCGAGCTTCTTAAATTCCTCTGCCGTGAAGTCCCTGACCCGCTCCTGCATCCGGGCGATGGCCTCGGCTTCCGTCCAGCAGTATTCCCTGGGCAGCCGGCGCATGATCTCCTTCTGGACAGTCAGGGCCTCCCGCAGGGCGTCCACACCGTGGGGCGTGGGGTTCTCGGGCGGGACATACCCCTCCGGCGGGGCGATGCCGTTGGACGCCGGGCCGTTCTGGGTCTTTGTCCAGTCCTCGGCCAGCAGCCGGTCGATGCGGGCGATGGCCTCCTGATAATATCCGGCCGCTTTCAGCCGGGCGATGTCGTCGGGCAGGCCCACATTCAGGCTGCGGACAGCTTCATTCCAGTCGTACATATTCTTTTCCTCCTGTTATTCCGAAACGCTCTGCCAGAACTCGGCAGCACGTTCCACCCAGCCCTCGGCGTCCGTCCCCACGCCGATGCCGATGCCATGTCTGGCGTTGTCGTAAACTTCCACCCGGTTGGGGACGCCGCTGGCTTCCAGTGCCTTTGCAAGGGTCGGCCCCTGCAGGGGGTAGACGAAGGCCTTCAGCATGGTGTCATTCCTGCCGTACCACAGGAAGGTGGGCGGATAGTCCGGCGTCACGAGCTTCGAGACGGTGTAGGAATAGTAGCGTCTTTCCAGCCGGTCGGTATCCATCAGGAGATGGTAGGCAGGCTTTGCCCCAAGGAAGTTGTTGATGGGGTAGACCAGCAGCAATACGCCGGGCTTCGGCACACCGTAGCGGCCCCAGCCCTTTTCCTCATTGCCAAAGACGCCTGCGAGCTGTCCGCCGGAGGAGTAGCCCAGCAGGGCGTAGTCTTCCGTGGAGACGCCGAAGGTGTCGGCATTGTCCATCACGAAGCGGATGGCCTGGGCCAGGTCTTCCAGCGGAGCGTCGTCCCCGGCCTCCCATCCGATGCGGTAGCGCAGCGAGAAGACGGCATAGCCCCGCTCGTGCAGCTCCCACGCCGTGGCCACGCCGCCCCGCAGCTCGCCGCTGTAGTAGAGCGCGTTGCCCGACAGCACGATGGCAAACTTAGCCCCCGGCTGCTTGGCCGGGCAGTAATACAGCTCCGCATGAGCGCGGGCAGGCACGGCGGCGATCTCCTCTTCCGAATAGAGCGGATAGGTCACCCGGGTGCCGTCGTGGTAGACCTGAGCCAGATAGTTGAGGCCCGCTGCGCAGGCTTCGGCGGAGGTCTTGCCGACCACCTCAGCCAGCGTCTCGTCGTCGCGGCTGGTGGAGAGCCTTTCGCAGTCCCGCTCCCACACGTAGGTATATGTATAGAGGCCGCTGGCCTTGATGTCGGGGTCGTCGCGTATCTCTTTCATGGTGGTCTGGGGGGTGATGCTGGCTGCTGAGGCCGGGACGGCGAGGACACCGAGCATCAGCACAGAGGCAGCGATTCGTTTCCAATCCATCTTCATTTCTCCTTTTTCAGAGCAGCCTTCATTGCATTTTTCGGCAAAGAGGTCTATAATAGTCCCTGCCCTGAACGGGTATTTATCGCAATTTTCAAAAATAGTGCCTATCAAAATGGCATATTTGCGATATGCAGTTTGCGGATGTTGCTTGTGCATTAAAAACGCAAGCTGCTATACCCTATTGTATCACAACGGTGATGATTGTCAAAAAATTTCTGCCCGGGAGGGAGCCTTGTCATGCTGACCAATTACCACACCCACACCACCCGCTGTGGTCACGCCGAAGGCACCGAGGAGGAATACATCCTCACGGCCCTGCGCTGCGGCTACAAGGTGCTGGGGTTTTCTGACCACACCCCCTGGGCCTACGCGACGCCGGGCTTCGTCAGCCGCATCCGGATGCTGCCCTCCCAGCTGGACGATTACGTCCTGACCCTGCGCGGGCTGCGGGAGAAATATGCCGACAAGCTCCACATCCGCATCGGCCTCGAGGCGGAGTATTTCCCGGCCTATCTGGGCTGGCTCAGGGAAGAGACGGAGCGGCTGGACATCGAATATCTCATCCTCGGCTGTCACTACGACACCACCGACGAGCAGGACGCCAAAGCCAGCCGCTTCGGCGGCAGCACCTCCACCGCCCACGGCAGACGGTATGCCGAACAGGTGGTGGAAGCGCTGGAAACGGGGCTTTACCGGTATCTGGCCCACCCCGACCTCTTTTTGAACCGGGTGACGGCCTTCGACACCGACGCCGAGAAGGCCTGCCGGGACATCTGTGCCGCAGCGGCGCGGCTGGACATCCCCCTCGAGTACAACATGGCCGGACTGACTTTGCAGGACCGTCCCGACGGCTCTCTGGGCTACACCCGGGATGAGTTCTGGCGCATCGCGGCGGAGTACCCCGTCAAGGCCATCATGGGCTGCGACGCCCACGCCCCCTCGGAGCTGGACGTCGTCCCCGCCATCGAGGAAAAGAAAGCCTTCCTGCACAGCCTGGGCATCCCGGTGCTGGACACCCTGCCGGGGCTGGAATAAGCGGTCATTGCGCGGGCGGGCTGCATCTGCTATACTGAGATAAGAGGATGATGCAGGGCGCATTGGGGCGCTCTGCCGGGGAAGAATATCATGAGCAATATCACCATCCGTCCCATGGAGCCGGAAGACTGGGACGCTGTGTCCGAGATCTATTCAGAGGGCATCGCCACGGAGCACGCCACCTTCCAGACCGCCTGCCCGCCCTACACGGCGTGGGATGCCTTTCACATCAAAGAATGCCGCCTCGTCATTCTGGACGGCGGCGAGCTGGCCGGTTGGGCCGCACTGCGGCGGGTAGACCCCCGCTGGTGCTACCGGGGCGTGGCCGAGGTGAGCATCTACGTCGGCGAGAAGTTCCGGGGCCGGGGCCTCGGCTCCCGCCTGCTGACGGCCCTCTGCGAGGAATCGGAAAAAGAGGGCTACTGGACACTGCACTCCACCGTTTTGCAGGACAACACCGCCAGTCTCGGCCTCCATACGAAGTGCGGCTTCCGGGTGGTGGGGCGGCGGGAGCGCATCGCCCGGGACTGTCATGGCCGCTGGCTGGACACCTACCTGATGGAGCGCCGCGCCAAAGCCGACGAGCCTGCGGGGTATAAAAGGCTGTAACGGGTTTTCCTCTCCGGAAGCGTCCTAGCCCTCTCAGTCACCTTCGGTGACAGCTCTCCCAGAGGGAGAGCCTCTGGCGTGTCGGTCAGGTCCACGTGGGACGAGTAAAGTTGGTTTTTATCGTAAACAGTAGTGCCCTGCTACAGAGGGCAGCAGCTTCGGGACAATATCCCTTGTCAAGCTGCTGCCAATCTCTGTAGCAGGGCACTACTGTTTGCAACGGTGTACAAAGGGAACATAATAAAAAACTTAATAATGGACTGCCAATCTTACACAAAGTACCGCCCAAACGAGACTACGGGCGGTATTTTTGTATCATGGCGGAGAAAGGAGGAACTTCCCACGGGGGCTTGACTGAAAAGTTGAGCCTCTTTTTTCATGCCAAAAAACAGGAGGTAAATGCTTATGGCAGATGATAAAACCACAAAAACGCCGGAACAGCCGGTAACGGATAGCGGGCCGGGCAAGGAAACGCCTCCCGCTCCCCCAAAAGAGCCGGAGAAGGTTTCCGTTTCTCCGGAGCCGGAAAAAAAAGACGGAACCGGAGGTAAAGAACCCGCAGGTTTCCGTCTATAACTTCGCTGAAATTATGAAGGAAAAGAAGGTCGAGGAACGGGCGGCAGCTCCCAGCGGGGAAAAGCCTGCCCCGGCAAAAACGGAAAAACCGGAAAAGCAGCCGGAGGCTCCGAAGAAAGCGGAGGAAAAACCCAAAGAGCCGGAACAGCCGAAGCGCCGGGGCCGTCCCCCGAAAGCAGATAAGGACAAGGCCGCAACCCCGAAGCCCGAAGCTCCCGCACAGAAACCGGAAAATGCGGTCAAAAAGGAACCGGAGAAAAAAACGGCGCCAACGGTACAGGCCGCTCCCGCTCCGAAGGAACCCGAAAAACCGAAGGATGCACCACGCCGGGGCAAGGAACAGATCGTCTATATCAAGCTGAACGAGCTTCACGCCTTCAAGAACCATCCCTTTGAGGTTCGGGATGATGAAGAAATGCGGGCTATGGTGTCCAGCGTCAAGGACAAGGGCGTGACCCAGCCCGCTATCGTCCGTCCCCGTGAGGATGGCGGCTATGAGATCGTGTCCGGCCACCGCCGCCAGAAGGCCAGCGAGCTTGCCGGATATGCGGATATGCCCTGTATTGTTCGCAATCTGACGGACGATGAAGCCATCACGCAGATGGTCGAGGACAATCTCAACCAGCGTGAAGAAATCCTCCCCAGTGAGCGGGCCAAAGCCTTGAAAATGCAGCTTGAGGCCATCAAGCACCAGGGCTCCCGCACTTCGGGCCAGATTGACCCGAAGGACGCAGGAAAACGCTCCAACGAAATTGTAGCCGAGCGCAATAAGATGGCGGTCAAGCAGGTGCAGCGGTATATCCGGCTCAATGAGCTGGTTCCCGACCTGATGAAGCTGATGGATGAAAAAAAAAAACTGGGCTTTACTACGGCGGTGGAGCTTTCCTATATCGGCAAGAAGAACCAGAACTATATCGCCGTCGCCATTGACAGCCAGCAGTCCTCGCCTTCACAGGCGCAGGCAAAGCGTATGCGTGAGCTGGACGAAAAGAAGCTGCTCAACGGGGATGTGATCGACGGCATTATGATGGAGGACAAAAAGGAGGTAGACAAAGTGATTTTGACAGGTGCGGAACTGAGCAAGTATTTCGGCAAGGAAACTACGCCGAGGGAAATGAAGGACCAGATCATCAAGCTGCTGGACGACTGGAAGGGTCAGCAGAAGGAACATGAAAAGCCGGAGAAGAAAACCGAACAGGAAAAGTAAGCCCAAACTTCGGGTCAGCATGGCCCGAGGATTGCGGGGCTCTGCCCCGCGCCCCGAAGCTCTGGAGATATAAATGATTCCCCGTCGCCAGTTATTCCGTAGCATAGCCGGGAAAATCAGTCAAGGGCAGCGCCGCCGCAGGCGGTGCCAGAGGCACCCTTGACGGATTTCTCCCGGTTATGCTTTTTCCCGGTCAAGCGACGGGGATATAAATTCTCCAGAGCCGTTCCCCTTCCCGGGGGAAGGGGCGGAGGGGTTGGGCGAACTCTTGCTTTTCCCTAAACCAAAACAGAAATGGAGGCTCAACCAATGAAACGACCTTTAGCATACCTGACCGCCGCATGGAGCGGCGAGCCGGATGTTGATATGGAGCTGGCGGCCCACTACTGCCGTCTTGCTTATGAGGCGGGCTTTTCCCCGATCTGCCCGCTCTTGTATCTGCCGCTGTTTTTGAATGACAGCGTTCCCGAGGAACACAAGGCCGGGATCGATATGCGCCGGGATATGCTGCGGCGCTCCCACACCCTGATTGTCTGCGGCAGCGCTGTGGACGAGGATGTAAAAAATGATATTGCGGTTGCCGGGCGGCTGGGCATTGCGGCGACCACACTGGAAGGGGTGCTTGCCGTGAAGGGACACGGCACCCCGGGCCATGCCGGACATTAAGCTGGGAAGCCTTTTCGACGGGATTGGCGTGTTCCCTCTGGCTGCTTCCCGGTGCGGTATCCGTCCGGTATGGGCCAGTGAGATTGAAAAAGCGCCCATCTCCATAACCAAAAGGCACTTTCCCGACATGGTGCATTTGGGGGATATTACGAAGGTGGACGGCGGGAAAATCCCGCCGGTTCATGTAATTACCTTCGGTTCCCCCTGTCAGAACCTTTCTCTGATCGGCAACCGCTCCGGCCTTGCCGGGGCAAAATCAAGCCTGTTCTATCAGGCGTTTCGTATCATACAGGAAATGAGGGATGCTACTGATAACCTATATCCAGCTATCGCTGTTTGGGAAAACGTCATGGGAGCGTTTTCTACAAATGACCGGATGGACTTTAGAGCCGTCTTATCCGCCTTCTCGGACACCGAAGTTCCAATGCCTCCTTCGGGAAGATGGGGAAACGCCGGAATGGTGCGAGGGGGAACGCCTGATGTGTGCTGGCGACTCATGGACGCCCAGTATTGGGCAGGCTCCCGAAGGCTGGCACGAAGGCAGCGGATTTTCGTCGTGGCGGATTTTGGAGGCAGACGTGCCGCAGACATACTATTTAAGCCCCGTCCAATGCTCCCACTTCCTCCGCCTTGCGGAGAGGGCGGGTGGGCCGCCGCCGAAGGAGATCGAACAGCTTCTTTTGAAACAGGGCGGCAGATACCAGTCATCCACCCCTTTCAGTGCTTCCGTATGCGGGGAGCGGCAAAAAGGCAGGAAGAAACGGCCTTCCGAAACAGCTTCGGATTACCAACTGACCCTTTTCCCACTCTTTTAGCCAGTGATGTAACGCCCTTTGCCTTCTGGTATGAGGGCGACCCGAAGGGCGGCTGTATCCGTTTTCTGACGGAAACGGAAAGCGAACGGCTGATGGGGCTGCCAGAGGGCTGGACAAAGTACGGGGCGGACGGCGTGGAGATCCGGCCTCTGCAACGCTACAAGGCGCTGGGAAACGCGATTGCCCTCCCTTGCGCCGATTACATTATGGCCGGGATTTATGAGGTGCTGGCTGACCGGGCCGGAAAGGAGGAATGAGCCCATGTTTGAAGCCTATATAACCAATACAGCCCTATACCCCTTAATGGGGATTGAGGTAGGGACAACGGTACATTTCCCCATGACGACACAGGAGTTGCAGGCCGCCCTTGCCAAAATCGGGATAGACGGGAAACGGTACAGCGAAGTGTTCTTTACCAGCTTTGACAGTGATGTGCTGGGGCTCTACGATTATCTCTACGAATGTGAGAACATCGACGAGCTGAACGAGCTGGGCCACGCCCTGCTGGAAGTACGGGATAAGGGCGGACTGGAAACCTTTGAAGCCGCTCTTGTCTTGGGAAACCACACAAGGAGCGTGAAGGATTTGATAAACCTGACGCAGAACCTTGACCTTTACCGCTTTTACCCGGATATTTCCGATGATGAAGGGCTGGGCCGTCTTTACGCCGACGAGCTTGGGACTATCGACATACCGGAGCACATTCAGAACTACTTCGATTATGAGGCATACGGGCGGGATGTGCGTATCAACGAGGGCGGCGTATTCGCTCCCGGTGGGTATGTGTCGGCAGTCCCGGAGGGCTTCAAGGAGTATTACCACGGGCCGCAGGACATTCCGCCGGAACACCGGATATTTGCCTATCCTGAAAAGGCCGAGCCTGTCCACTCCATTCTCGCTGCACTCAAACGGTTTCAAGAAGCCCCACCCGCTCCGAAAAAGGACAAGGCGGGGCCTTCCCATGAAGAACGGTAAGACTTCGGGCCAGCATGGCCCGAAGCATAAAGGAGGTGCATACCATCAACTATTACCCTATCAATGAAGGAGCCGCCCGCCGGGCAAAAGAAATGAACAGCTTTTCCGACTACAAGGAAGGGAGCGCAACGGCGGAATACCGGGCAATGGTGGACAAGGCCGCCGCCGTAGCGGAAAAGCAGAAATCCCGGGTGGACCCCATGTACCATGAGAAGATCGACCATCTGTTAGACACCTACGCCCGCAAGCTGGCCGAAAACATGAACCAAGGCTTTGCCATTGACGCAAGGGTTCCCTCTGTGCTGATCGCCGGGCCTTCCAATTTCCCGGTGGGAAAGAAGGAAAAACAGAACCGGGCCCGGGACAGCAACATGGAGGAATGGCGGTATATTCAAGGGCTGCTGGATAAGATACGCAGCACCGGCATGGGCGGGATCAGCGCCGATGACCCGGCAGCGATTGAAAAGCTCCAGAAGAAGCTGGACGGGCTGGAACGCTCCCAGCTCATTATGAAGGAGGTCAACGCCTATTACCGCAAGCATGGCAAGCTGGACGGCTGTGCGCTGCTGTCGCCGGACCAGATCGAAAAGCTGAAAGCAAGCATGGCGTCAAGTTGGCGAAGCGACCCGAGGCCCTTTGAAAGTTACCAGCTAACCAACAACAATGCGGAGATCCGCCGGGTAAAGGCCCGTATCGAACAGCTTTCCAAACAGGCACAGCAGGAATTTTCCGGCTGGGAGTTCGATGGGGGTCGTGTGGAAATGAACCGGGAGGACAACCGCTTGCAGGTGTTCTTTGACGGAAAGCCTGACGCGGACACCCGGGCCGAGCTGAAAAGCAGCGGCTTTCGTTGGGCTCCCAGCGTGGGCGCATGGCAGAGGCAGCTCACGGACAACGCCATCCGGGCGGCTGACCGTCTGGAATGTATCAAGCCGCTGTCCGGCGAAAAGCCCTCCCAACTTCAAAAGAAGCCCTCTATCTTGCAGACCATGCGGGAACAGGACGAAAAAGTCCAGACGGAGCCGGAAAAGAAAGCTCCGTCCGGCAGAGATGCCGAGCGGTAAGCCTCGGGCCACATTGGCCCGAGGTTTTCTGTTCCCCGAGATTGTACGGGGGCCTCCCGGATAGCGGGAACCCCGACGGAAAGGAGGTTTTATGCAGGAAGAAGTAAACCAAAAAACGGTTGCCCTTTCGATCAGGACAACGAAGCTCACAGGAAAAGTGCTGGCTGTCGCTCTTGGCAAGGTGGTTCGGGTGCTGCAAAAGCACCACCGGAAGGCGCTGACCCCGCAGGGACGCCAGAGTGTAAAAAAGCTGATGAACCACTATGGCGACAAAAGTGCCATGCCCTATGTGGGAGCTCCAAAGGATTTTGACCGGATCGCGAAGGAGTTCCATGTGGACTACGCTTTCCATAAAGTGAGCCCCGGTCATTACCTGCTGTTTTTCAAAGCCAATCAGGCAGACGCTATCACGGCGGCCTTCCAGAAGTACAGCGCAAAGGTGCTGAACAAAGAGCAGGACAAGGCTTCCATCTTCGGCCAGCTTCGGAAATTCACGGAGCAGATCAGGACACAGGCAAAGGAAAAGCAGCGAACCAGAGAGGCGGTGAAGGACGGACGTTGAGTGACAAGATCAGAAAATATGTGCTCCCAAACCTGCCGTACCTCTTTGTGTTCTGGTTCTTCTCCAAAATCGGGACGGCCTACCGGATCGCCCCCGGCACAGACTTCGGGACAAAGCTCATGGGGATGCTCGATACCTTCCCCAAAGCCTTTGAAACCTACTGGCCGGGGCTTGGCGGTATTGACCTGCTGGTGGGCCTTGCCGGTGCGGCTGGGGTGTATCTGCTGATACAGTCAAAGATCAGGCAGGCGAAAAAATTCCGGCGGGATGCAGAGTACGGCACTGCCCGCTTTGGAACAAAGGAGGATATAAAGCCGTTTGTAGAACCTAAATTTCAGAACAATGTCATTCTGACCGGGACGGAGTTCCTTACCATGAACACCCGTCCGAAGATACCCGCCAATGCCCGGAACCTAAACGCCTGTGTCATCGGATCGTCCGGCTCGGGAAAGACAAGGTTCTGGTTGACCCCGCAGCTCCTTCAAGCCCATTCCTCGTATGTGGTGGTAGACCCGAAGGGCGGCACTCTCGACCAGTGCGGGCGGTTTCTGCAACGGGAGAAATACAGGGTGCGGGTGTTCAACAGTGTCGACTTTTCAAAATCCATGCACTACAATCCGCTGGCCTATATCAAGACAGAAAGCGATGTTTTGAAATTTGTTACCGCCCTGATTGCCAACACCAAAGGCGACGGCAAGGAGGGCGACGAGTTCTGGACAAAAGCAGAAACCCTCTTGTACTGCGCCCTTGTGTCCTACATCGTCTTTGAGAGGCCGGAGGAAGAACGCAACATGAATACGCTGGTGGAAATGATAAACAGCATGGAAGTCCGGGAGGATGACGAAACCTTCAAAAACGCGGTGGACTATATGTTTGACGGGCTGGAACACCGCAGCCCCCAGCACTTCGCCGTGAGGCAGTATAAGAAATACAAGCTCGCCAGCGGCAAGACCGCAAAATCCATCCTCATTTCCTGTGGTGCCAGATTAGCCCCCTTCGACATCCAAGAGTTGCGGGACCTTACCATGTACGATGAACTGCAACTGGACATGCTGGGTGACCGGAAAACGGCGCTGTTCCTCATTATGAGCGACACGGACACCACCTTCAACTTCGTCATCGCCATGCTGCAAAGCCAGTTATTCAATCTTCTGTGTGACAAGGCGGACGATGTGTACGGCGGCAGGCTGCCCGTCCATGTACGGTGCCTCCTGGACGAGTTCGCCAACATCGGGCAGATACCCAACTTTGACAAGCTGATCGCCACCATCCGGAGCCGGGAAATCTCGGCTTCTATTATTTTGCAGTCCCAAAGCCAGTTAAAGACCATCTACAAGGATGCCGCGGATACCATTGTGGGCAACTGCGACACCACCTTGTTTTTGGGAGGCAAGGAGAAATCCACCCTGAAAGAAATCTCGGAACTGCTGGGCAAGGAGACCATCGACAGTTTCAATCAATCCGAGAACCGGGGCAGCCAGGTTTCCAACGGCCTCAACTATCAGAAATTAGGAAAGGAGCTGATGACCCAAGACGAGATCGCGGTGATGGACGGAGGCAAGTGTATCTTGCAGCTTCGAGGGGTGCGGCCATTTTTCAGCGACAAGTTTGATATAACGAAGCATCCCCGCTACAAGTACCTTGCCGACGCCGACAAGAAAAACACCTTTGATATTGAAAAATATCTGAACCGCAAAGAAAAGATCCACCCCGGTGATGAGTTCATCGTGGTGGACGCTGATTCGCTCCCGTCTGCCTGACCCGGTAGGCGGTTTTATTTTATCCTGACTAGAGAGGTACACCAGAAAGTCCACTCTCGCCGCAGTTCGCGGCTTCAATAGGCGGCTTCAGGTGTGTACGGATGGTCTACAATTTTTCAGAATAAAGGAGAAACGACTATGGAATTCTTTAACTCTGCTATCGAAGTTCTTCAGACTCTGGTTGTCGCTCTTGGCGCCGGCCTCGGCGTGTGGGGCGCGATCAACCTCTTGGAGGGCTACGGCAACGACAACCCCGGCTCCAAGAGTCAGGGCATTAAGCAGTTCATGGCTAATTAAAGGGAACAAAAAGAAAGGAAAAGCACAATCCAGACGGTATCAGCGGCAGTCTACAAGAATAAATTGTGATTTCACAAGATTGGTGTTATAATAAGAGAAAAGTTCCTGCCGGGGCAGCCGCCCCGGTGGTATGGATAGAAAGGCAGGAAAACAATATGCACATCAGCTATAAACCACTCTGGCACACACTGTTAGAGCGTGATATGAGAAAAGAGGATTTAAGGCTTGCCGCTGGTATGACAACGAATATGATTGCCAACATGAGCAAAGAGGGAAAGCACATCAGCATGGACACATTAGCCCGTATCTGCGAAACGCTGAATTGTGAGATTACTGATGTAATTGAGTTAGTACCAGACGAGCCTGCTTCCACAGGAGGTAAGGAACATGAGCGAATTGAAACCAAGAATAACGGAAAACGGAATTGATTATATCCTTGTCGGAGATTACTACATCCCGGACTTGAAACTGTCGGAAGAACGCCGCCCCATCGGAAAGTATGGACGGATGCACCGGGAATATTTAAGAGAAGTCCACCCAGCCCGATTGAACACATTGACACTGACCGGGGAGTTATGGACATATCTTGCAGACCTGAATGAACAGGCACAGGAACGGTTAGACACTATCATGGAACAGATGAAAGCTACCGAGGGCGTGACAGAGGAATTAAAGCGTACCTGTCAAATGGAATGGGTGCAGCGTTGCAATAACATTCACAACCGGGCAGAAGAAATTGTTTTGCATGAGATGATTTATTCATAACGGTATGGATAGAGTGTTTTTTATTCAATCGGAAGTTAGTGAGGTGTTGAATCATGAATGAAAGAGAAAAAATTATTCAATTGTGGTTTGAAATGTGGCTTACAAAACAGGATTTAGGTATTGATAATATTTTTACAGAAGATGTAATTTATACCGAAAGTTGGAGTCCTCAATATAATAATCGTCAAATCGTAAAACACTGGTTTCAGGAATGGAATACCCGTGGCAAAGTCGTTGTTTGGGAAATTAAACAATTCTTCCACAAGGAAAATACGACGATTGTAGAATGGTATTTCAAAAATGAAATGAACAATGGGAATATAGAGGAATTTGATGGGATTTCTCTGGTTGAATGGACAAAGGATGATAAAATAAAGTCATTGAAAGAGTTTGGTTGTAATTTGAATAATTATAATCCTTATGAGCATAGCGACCAACCCGAATTTAGGGAAGAAAGAGCAAGTTGGTTTTAATATTAGGAATAGTTTATTTGAGGTGGTATGGAATGGTTAAAGTGATAAAAGAAAAATTTGTTGTCATTGGAAAAGAGGGGTCAACATTAGATGGCGAAGGATTTATTCAGAAATTATGGGATGATGCCAATAGTCATTTTAGTGAGGTAGCACATCTGGCAAAGAAAGACGCAAACGGTGGCATTGTAGGAATATGGGGTGCCATGTCTGATATTTCTCGCTCATTTAAACCGTGGGAAGATGGCTTTAGTAAAGGCTTGTATCTGGCAGGAGTGGAATGTGTTGATAATGCAGAAGCACCTGATGGATGGATAAAATGGACAATACCAAGTTATGAGTATATAGTTGTTGAAAACCATAAAGGAATGTTTGAAGAAACAATTGGACAAATGAATGAGGATGGTATTTCTCTTGTGGGAGCAGTTCACGACTATACCGACCCAGTAACAGGAAAGGGCTATCTGTATTTCCCGATAAGAGAAGTTTAATAAATCAGAATTGAGGTGAAGTCATGGCGTCCAGTAAAGAATATTTAGAATTTATTTTAGGACAGTTATCCGAGTTAGAAGAAATTACTTATCGAGCTATGATGGGAGAGTTTATCATTTATTATCGTGGCAAGATAGTAGGCGGTATTTATGATGATAGATTGCTTGTTAAACCAGTGAAAGCAGCAATTAGTTATATGCCGACAGCTCCGTATGAATTACCCTATGAGGGAGCAAAACAGATGTTGTTGGTAGATGAAGTTGATAATAAGAATTTTTTAGCAGGCTTGTTTAATGCTATGTATGAGGAATTACCAGCCCCAAAACCGAAAAAGAAGAAATAAGTAAATTAGAAGTTGAGGAAAAGAAAGAATGGAAGATAAAAAGATATTGCTTGATAATATTGATAAAATTCATACAACCGAAATGGGAATTGATAGAATTAAAAGAAACCTAAAAATAGATACAGCAGATGTTGTTGAGTATTGCAAAAATAAGGTGTTAGATAAAAATTGCAATATATACAAACAGGGTAAAAATTGGTATTGCGAAGTTGAAAATATCAAAATTACTATCAATTCATATAGTTATACAATTATCACAGCACATATTGTTAAGTAAAATCGGACTTTGGAGTGAAATTATGGACTATATAATACGAGAAATGAGAAGTGAAGAATACTGTTTATTAAGTGATTTTTTGTACGAAGCGATTTATATTCCAGAAGGAATTGAACCGCCACCTAAATCAGTAATAGAATGTCCAGAATTACAAGAATATATTGTTGAGTTTGGAAATCGAAAACACGATAAAGCCTTAGTCGCAGAAATGCAGGGAAATGTGATAGGAGCTATTTGGGTAAGAATTATGAATGATTATGGACACATTGATAATGATACTCCATCGCTTGCTATGTCTGTCTACAAAAAATACAGAGGATTAGGCATTGGGACTTCATTATTGAAACAACTATTACAGGTAGAAAGATTGGCTGGATATTCAAAAATATCCTTATCCGTTCAGAAAAGTAATTATGCAGTCAAGATGTACGAGAAAGTGGGATTTACTGTTGCTGATGAAAATAATGAGGAATATATTATGATTGTAAATCTATAACCGAAAGCTACAGTTTAGCGAACTAAACTTTCAACTGAATAACCACAGCACAAACCGCTGCTACATGGAAGCCAACAAACCATGCAACAGCGGTTTTTCTTTACCGTTTTTTCCTCTGGCTGATAGGTGTTCCCATTTTCTTTGATTTTTGTAGAATCCGAATGAGCCAGCGAAATTCTTCTTCAGATAAATTTTTATAGTTGATACCGAGCTGCTTGCAGTAAAGCACTGCCAGTTTTTCCAAACGACTGCCCTTGAAATTTTCGACCGCTTCCAGATTTTCTTTCAGTTCATCGGCAACGGTGGTCTGGGGCGCACTCTCGCTGTCCTTTTTGTGGGTTTCCCGAATATCCCGGATAATGAGATTGAGGTCATCCAGAACCATATGGCTGAAATATTCATCATCACTGATATGGGCAGCTTGCAGCACTTTCAAATGCGGGTCATCTTCGCCGGGGCGATACCGTTCAATGATTTCATGCCGGACAGTATCGACAAGGGCGTTGAGGTTTTGAATCTGCATGGTGGCAATCCCGTCCACATAAATCTCAATGTCCGCAAGAAACTTGATAAAGTCCTTATGGGTGGCAAGTTCGCAGAGCAGACGGTTGTTAATCCGACCGCTTTTCAGAAGTGCCACCATTTCATCGTTCAAATGCAGCTCCGTCAGTGGCGTGTTGATCTGCTCCCTGTTCTCTGTCCGGCACAACAGATAATCAACAGAAACCCCATAGAAGTCTGCCAGCGTGATGAGGTTTCCATGATTGATTTCCTTAAAATCTTCTTTTTCATAACTGCCAAGGGCTGATTTAGAAATACCCGTCAGCTTTGATAGTTCTTCCAGATTTAAGCCTTTGTCCTTGCGGAGTTCCCAAAGGCGTTCCTGTATGCTTGTTGCTCCTTTCATGGGCGCACGCTCCTTTCCGGCGGTTGCATTGCTGCCGCTTAACTGGATTATATCACACTTTCCGCAATCGTGGAAATTTCTGATTTTTACCCCTAATTCCTACTTTGTGGACAT
>ENA-OWZM01000343-OWZM01000343.1-human-gut-metagenome-genome-assembly--contig:-NODE-343-length-24206-cov-16.4569_pt1 | contig 24206 bp, 25 predicted proteins | sample MGYA00249259_ERZ652113 | MGnify/ENA primary metagenome ERZ652113 (study PRJEB26925, sample SAMN05827264) | human gut metagenome | biome: ENVO:2100002; feature: ENVO:00000062; material: ENVO:00002003...
AGAGACAGCCCTTTGGGAGAGGTGTCACCGAAGGTGACGGAGAGGGCAAGCCCGGTGCGATGGAGCCGCCGCACAGCGATAGGCAGTATCTTCGCCAGAGAAATATTATCGCTGTGTCCGTGCTTCTCTGTCAGCGTCCTAGCCCTCTCAGGCGCATACGCGCCAGCTCTCCCAAAGGGAGAGCCTTTAGGTGCCTCCGGGCAGGGAATAAAATTTAACGAATCGATTCCCCGCAGGAGGCTCATGCTCCTGCGGGGAATTGTGCTATACAGACAAACCCAGTAAAGGAGTATGTTGCAATGAACCGTGATACCATCTGCGTGCAGGGCGGCTACACCCCCGGCAACGGCGAACCCCGCCAGATCCCCATCATCCAGTCCACTACGTTCAAGTACGCTACCAGCGAGGACATGGGCAGGCTGTTCGACCTCGAGGCCGATGGCTACTTCTACTCCCGCCTGCAGAACCCCACCTGCGATATGGTGGCGAAAAAGATCTGTGAGCTGGAGGGCGGCACCGCCGCCATGCTGACGTCCAGCGGTCAGGCCGCCAACTTCTTTGCACTGTTCAATCTCTGCGAGGCAGGCGACCACATCGTGGCGTCCAGCACCATCTACGGCGGCACCTTCAACCTCATCTCCGTCACCATGAAGAAGATGGGCATTACCGCCACCTTCGTGGACCCGCTGTGCAGCGAGGAAGAGCTGGATGCCGCCTTCCAGCCCAACACCAAGGTCGTGTTTGGCGAGACCATCGCCAACCCTGCCCTCACCGTGCTGGACATCGAAAAGTTTGCCAAGGCTGCACACGCCCACGGCGTACCGCTCATCGTGGACAACACCTTCCCCACGCCGGTCAACTGCCGCCCCTTCGAGTGGGGGGCCGACATCGTGACCCACTCCACCACCAAGTACATGGACGGCCATGGCGCTGTGCTGGGCGGTGCTATCGTGGACGGCGGCAAGTTCGACTGGATGGCCCACGCCGAGAAGTTCCCCGGCCTGTGTACCCCTGATGAGAGCTATCATGGCATCACCTACGCGGAGCGCTTCGGCAAAGAGGGCGCTTTCATCACCAAGGCCACCGCACAGCTCATGCGCGACTTCGGCTCGATGCAGTCCCCCATGAACGCCTATATGCTGAACCTCGGCCTTGAGAGCCTCCACGTCCGGATGCAGCGCCACTGCGCCAACGGAATGGCCGTCGCAAAGTTCCTTGAGGCTCACCCCAAGGTGGCTTACGTCAACTACTGCGGCCTCGAGTCCAGCCCCTACCATGCACTGGCTGAGAAGTATCTGCCGAACGGCAGCTGCGGCGTCGTCTCCTTTGGTCTGGCCGGCGGCCGCGAAGCCGCCAGCACCTTTATGAAGGAGCTGAAGCTTGCCGCCATTGAGACCCACGTTGCCGATGCCCGCACCTGCTGCCTGAACCCGGCGTCCAGCACCCATCGCCAGATGAACGACGAGCAGCTGGCCGCTGCCGGTGTGCCTGCTGAGCTGGTGCGGATGAGCTGCGGCCTCGAGAGCAGCGAAGACCTCATCGCCGATATTGCACAGGCGCTGGATAAGATCTAAGAAACACGGTCAGCGCCATCTGCCGGTTTCGGCCCCTTCCCGTGAAAAAAAGCGTCTCCGGATGCAGATAAAAACTTCCCGCTAAAACCGTCAAAAGGAGCAACGATGCTATGCCGCTGATCATCCCCAAGACCCTTCCCGCCTACGATGCCCTCTACGAGGAAAACGTCTTCGTCATGCACCGGGAACGGGCACTCTCCCAGCACATCCGTCCGCTGGAGATCCTCATCCTGAACCTCATGCCGACCAAGATCGCCACCGAGACCCAGATCGCCCGCCTGCTGGCCAATACGCCCATTCAGGTCCACATGACCCTGCTGCAGACGGCCAGCCATGCGGCGACCCATGTCTCTGCGGACCACCTCGAGGCGTTTTATAAGACCTTCGACGAGGTGAAGAACGACCGCTACGACGGCATGATCATCACCGGCGCGCCTGTGGAGAAAATAGACTTTGAACAGGTGGACTACTGGCAGGAGCTGTGCGAGATCATGGACTTCAGCGAGACGAACGTCTACTCCACCCTTCATGTCTGCTGGGGCGCACAGGCGGGGCTTTATTACCACTATGGCATCCGCAAGCAGCTTCTCGACCAGAAGATGTTCGGCGTCTTCGAGCATAAAGTCACCCGTCCCTCGAACCCGCTGGTGCGCGGCTTCGATGAGGTGTTCTACGCCCCTCACAGCCGCCACACCGGCATCAGCCGGGAGGACGTGCTGAACTGCAAGGCCCTGCGCATCCTCGCCGAGAGCGACGAGGCCGGCCCCTTCCTGATGAGCACCGAGAATGGACGGCAGATCTTCGTCACCGGCCACCCGGAGTACGACAAGTACACGCTGGACGCCGAGTACAAGCGGGATGTCGGCAAGGGCCTGCCCATCGCGGTGCCGAAGAACTATTACCCCAACGACGACCCCGAGCAGCCGCCTCTCTTCCGCTGGCGTGCTCACGCACACCTGCTGTATGAGAACTGGCTGAACTACTACGTCTACCAGAACACGCCCTACGACCTGGGCGCTATCAGCAAGGTGGAGCACGAGGAAGAATAAAATCAGCCCTCTCCGTCTGGTGAGGAGGGGGCGTTTTTGCAAGGAGGATACTTATGGGAATCGAAGCAAAATGGAAGAGCCGGGGCATCCGGGTGGGCAAACTGCCCTGCGGGCCGCTGGACAAGATAAGCGATGTGCCGGGCGTGACGGTGGGCCACTGCACACTGGCGGAGGGCGAGGTCCAGACCGGCGTGACCGCGCTGCTGCCCCATCAGGGCGATATTTTCCACGATAAAGTGATGGCGGCCAGCCATGTCATCAACGGCTTCGGCAAGACCACCGGCCTTGTCCAGATCGACGAGCTGGGGACGCTGGAAACGCCCATCCTCTTCACCAATACCCTCAGCGTAGGTACTGTGGAGACAGCGCTGGTGAAGTATATGCTGGATAAGAACCCCGACATCTGCGAGACGACCGGCAGCGTCAACCCGGTGGTCTGCGAGTGCAACGACAGCGGCCTCAACGACATCCGGGGCCTCCACGTCACAGAAGAAAACGTGCGGGCCGCGCTGGCCGACTGCCGCGCCGATTTCGCCGAGGGCGCTGTGGGCGCGGGCCGGGGAATGCGCTGCCACGGCCTGAAGGGCGGCATTGGCTCGGCCTCCCGTGTGGTGGAGCTGGACGGGAAACCGTACACCATCGGTGCGCTGGTGCTCTCCAACCACGCCGTCTTCGATGACCTCGTAGTGGCAGGCACCCCCATCCAGAGCCTGCTGGACGCCCACATCCCGCCCCACGAGGACAAGGGCTCCATCATCACGGTGCTGGCGACGGACATCCCCTTGAGTGAGCGCCAGCTGCGGCGGCTCTGCCACCGGGCGCTGGTGGGCCTGTCCCGCACCGGCTCTTTCTGCGGCAACGGCTCCGGCGAGATCGTCATTGCCTTCACCACCGCCAACCGGGTGCCGCACTACTCCGAAAAGGCCATCCTGCCGATGGGGATGCTCCACGACGACGCCATCAATCCGCTGTTCCGGGCGGTGGCCGAGTGCGTGGAGGAAAGTGTGCTGAGCAGTCTGCTCCATGCCGAGACGGTCACAGGCTATCACGGCCGGACGGTCAGATGTCTGAGTGATCTGATCGACGAGAAGTAAAAAAATGGGAAGCGCTTTTGTGCTTCCCATTTTTCATAGTATTATCTGCGGGGCTTCCGCGTCGGCTTTTTCTTCCGCACGCTGTAGCCGAAGGTCCCCAGCTTTTTGCCCAGAGCCAGATATTCGCCGTGGCTGTAGACGATGAGCCTGGCCTTGTCGAGGCAGAGCTTACCGTTCTCGTCCAGCAGGCTCTCGTCCACGTCGCAGGCCACCACTTCGGCGAGAAAGAGGTCGTGGCTGCCCAGCGGGATGACCTGCGTGACCCTGCACTCGAGGTTGACGGGGCTTTCTTCGAGGATGGGGCAGTCCGTCAGCACCGAGCCGGGGGCAGAATGGAGTTTGCAGGCCGCGAATTTATCGAAGTCCCGGCCGCTCCTGACGCCGCACCAGTCCACCGACTTCACCAGTGCCTCGGTGGGCAGATTGATGGCAAACTGGCCGCTCTCTTTGATGAGGTGGTGGCTGTACCGCTCGGGGCGGACGCTGATGGATACCATGCTGGGCTGGGTGCAGATGGTGCCGGTCCAGCCGATGGTGATGAGGTTGGGCTTGTCCAGCCCGCCGCAGGAGACCAGCACCGGCGGCTCCGGGTTCAGGAGGGTGCTGCCTTTCCAGCTCTGTTTGCTCATCCGTGATACTTCCTTTCGTAGGGAGCCCATGTGCGCTCGCTGATGATGTAGCGGGGGCGGGCCTTGGTCTCCATATAGATCTTGCCGACGTATTCGCCGATGACGCCCAGACACACCAGCTGGACGCCGCCCATGAAGCAGACGATGCAGATGGTGGAGGCCCAGCCCGCCACGGCGCTGCCCAGAACAGCCTGCACGATGGCCCAGATGACGCCGATGAAGCTGATGAGGCTGACCACGATGCCTGCGCCGGTGATGAGGCGGATGGGCTTGTTCGACAGGCTGGTGATGCCGTCGAAGGCGAGGGCCAGCATCTTGCTGAGGGGATAGTGGCTCTCGCCGGCCAGACGCTCGTGGCGCTCGTAATAAACGGTGTCGCTGGGGTAGCCCACCAGCGGCACCATGCCCCGCAGGAAGATGTTCACCTCGCGGTAGTCGGCGAAGCTCTCCAGCACCCGGGTGCTGATGAGCCGGTAGTCGGCGTGGTTGAAGACGATGTCCGCGCCCAGCGCGTTCATCACATGGTAGAAGCCCTCGGCGGTGAACCGCTTGAAGAAGGTGTCGGTGTCCCGGCGGCTGCGCACGCCGTAGACGACCTCGGCGCCGTCGAGATACTTTTTGACCATCTCGTCCATGGCGTTGATGTCGTCCTGGCCGTCGCAGTCGATGGAGATGGTGATGTCGCAGCTGCCGCTGTGGAGCGCCTCCATCAGCCCGGCCAGCACGGCGTTCTGGTGGCCGCGGTTCCGGCTCTGGGAGATGCCGATGAAGTGCTCATCCTCAGAGGCGAACTTCTGGATGAGGGACCAGGTGGCGTCGCGGGAGCCGTCGTTGACGAAGAGCACCCGGCTCTTCTCGCTGATAAGGCCCGCTGCGGCGAGGTCGTTTATCTTTTTCAGGAACATGGGGGCCGTGATGGGCAGCACCTGTTCTTCGTTGTAGCAAGGAATGACGATCCATAAAATCGGTTTGGACATGATGAAGTTCTCCTTCTATATAAGGCTCTCCCAAAGGGAGAGGCTGTTACAGCACCATGCGCCGCAGCGCGTCCGGCTCCAGCAGCTTGAAGCTGCTCTTATAGGTCTCGAGCAGGCCGTCCCGCTGCATCAGGCTCAGCTCCCGGGAGAGGGCGCTGCGGTCGCAGTTGAGGTAGTCGGCCAGCCGGATGCGGGAGTAGGGGACGGTGAAGGTGAGGCTGTGATGCGCCTCGGCCTCACTGAGCAGGTAGGCGCACACCTTGGCCCGCAGGCTCTTGAGCAGCAGCAGGTCTACCCGGCGGGAGAGCAGGAAGTATTTGTCGCTGATGGTTCGCACAAGGTTCTGCAGCACCCGCTGGCGGGCCGGGTCGGCCCCGGGCAGCAGAAGCTTCTCGTAAGGCACCAGCAGCACCTCGCAGGTGGCCGAGGCCACCACCGTCACCGGGCTGGAAAGGCTCGAGCCGCCCAGCACGTCGCCGAACACACCGCCCGGCCCCATCTGGCTGATGGGCAGACGCGCCCCGCTGGCGGCGGAATGATAGGCCTCAATGGCACCGGAGAGCACCACGCCCACCCGGCGGTTCGGCTGTCCGGCCAGCACGAGGGTATCGCCCCGGCTGTAGGTGCGCACTACGGCCCCCACTTCGCCCAGCAGGACCCGGAGCGCTTCGGCTTCCAGCCCGGCGAACAGAGAGGTGGATTGTAACAGCGGAAGATAATTTTCCATACCCATTCCGTGAGGTTTTCCCCGGGCCCTCACCGCCCTTCTGCGATTCCGTTGCGTGTGCAACGGTATTTTTTCTCTTATTATAGTAAACTTGAGGGCGTAAAGCAAATGGTTTTGCAAATTTTTTGCGGGAAAATTTCTCCCAATGAAAGTGAGGAGCTGAATCCTATGAAAAAACTGACATCTCTGCTGCTGTCGCTGGTGCTGATGGTCAGCGTGCTGGCCTGCGGCGCATCGGCCAAAACGAGCACCAAAGTGCGCATCGCCGGCCTGAAAGGCCCCACCACCATGGGCCTCGTCAACCTGCTGAGCATGGAGAAGGACGGCACGGCCTCCCTCGACTATGACCTGCAGCTCTACGGCGCTGCCGATGAGATCGTGCCGAAGCTCATCAAGGGCGAACTCGACATGGCCGCTATCCCGGCCAACCTCGCCGCGACCCTCTACCAGAAGACGAACGGCGGCATCCAGGTCATGGCCGTCAACACGCTGGGCGTCCTCTACGTTGTGGAGAAGGGCAATACCGTCCACAGCTTCGCCGACCTCAAGGGCCGCACCATCCTCTCCACCGGCAAAGGCACGACGCCCGAGTACGTCCTGCGCTATCTGCTCAGGAAGAACGGCCTCGACCCCGACAAGGACGTGAAGATCGAATACTACAGCGAGGCTTCCGAGGTCACGGCCCAGATGGCCGCTGCCAGGAAGGATGCCATCGCCGTCCTGCCTCAGCCCTACGTCACCGCTGCCCAGATGAAGGACAGCGGCCTCCGCGTCGTCCTCGACCTGACCAAAGAATGGAACAAGGTCTGTGACACCCAGCTCATCACCGGCGTCACTGTGGTGCGCACCGAGTACGCAAAGCAGAACCCCGATGTCATCGCAGCTTTCCTGACCGACTACCAGAAGAGCGTCAAGGCGGCCAACGAGGACATCGACGGCACCGCCGCCCTCTGTGAGGAAGTCGGTGTGGTGGCCAAGGCTGCTATCGCCAAGAAGGCCCTGCCCAAGTGCAACATCGTCTACCGCAACGGTCAGGAGATGAAGAAAGACATCTCTGCCTACCTGCAGGTGCTCTACGATGCCTCTCCCGCCGCCGTGGGCGGCAAGCTGCCGGACGATAACTTCTACTACACCGAGCCGTCCGTCCTGCGCAAGGTCATGGCAGCGATCCGCAACTCTGCAAAGTAAGCTTTGAAACAAGAAAAACTGCCGCACAGCCGTGCGGCAGTTTTTCTTACATCAGAAGGCCCGCGCCGATGCCGATGAGGGCCGGCAGCAGCCAGCCAAAGCCGAGGCTGCTCAGGGGCAGAGCGTTCATCAAGGTGGAGAGGGGGCCGAAGGGCAGGGCGGCAGGGATGCTCTGGATGGCCGTGAAGAGGATGCCCAGCCGCCAGACCGATGTCCGCTGGAACCGTCCGGGCAGGAACTCCACCACGATGAGGATGATGGCGATGGGGTAGATGGCGTTCAGCACCGGGACGGAAAGGCTCAGGATGCCCGCAAGGCCGATGTTCGCCAGCAGCATGCTCATCAGCGCGAAGAAGGCTGCAATGGCGGGGTAGGGCAGCCGGGGCAGAAGCTCGTGGAAGTATTCGCCTACGCTGGCGATGAGGCCGACACAGGTGTTGAAGCAGGCGATGACGAAGATGGCGGCCAGAAGCACCTGTCCCACCCGGCCAAACAGGCCGTCGGCCAGTGCCGTCAGGACGGCGGCACCGGTGTCGCTGCCGGGGAAGGCAGCCCCCGAGATGCCGCCGATGTGGGTCAGCATGGCGTAGACCACCAGCAGCATCCCGCCTGCGATGAACCCGGCCCGGATGGTGCCGCGCCGGACGGCGGACTCCTCCGTGATGCCCACCGCCTGAAGGTTCAGCGCGATGACCGCGCCGAAGTTGAGCGCTGCCAGCGCGTCCATGGTCTGATAGCCGTCCAGCACGCCCTGTGCGGCGGGGAGGGCGGCGTAAGCCTCGGCAGGCGTGCCGTAGCCGGGCGCGGCCGGGCGGAGGATGCAGCCCGCGAACAGCACCACGATGAGCACCAGCAGGGCAGGGCAGAGGATGCGGCCCAGCCGCTGGGTCAGCTTTTCGGGCCTGAGGGCCACGAAGTACGCCGCAGCAAAGAACACGAGGGAGTAGATGAACTGTCCCGGTGTGCTCCGCCCCACCAGCGGCGTCAGCATCTCAAACGAGGTGCTGGCCGTGCGGGGGATCGCAAGGCAGGGGCCGATGGACAGATAGACCAGCACAGCGAACACCTGTGCGAAGCGGGGATGGACCTGCCCGGCCAGCGCAGGCAGACCGCCCGCCCGGGCCACTGCTGCCACGCCCGCGATGGGCAGACCGATGGCGCTGACGGCAAAGCCCACAAAAGCGGGCCAGAGCGCCGTCCCGGCCTGTGCGCCGAGGAAGGGCGGGAAGATGAGGTTGCCTGCCCCGAAGAACATCGAGAACAGGGTGAACCCCACCAGAAGGAGCTTTTTGCCCCGGAGGGCCTGAGCGGAATCGTGCATGGTCATCTCTCCCAGTTGTGCGCGGAGGCACGTAGAATAAGGATTGCTTTATTCCAGTGTAGTGTTTTATGACCCTCATGTCAAGAGAAGAAAAGATGAAGGATTGTATTCCCATACATGATGTGATATTCTGAAAGCGAGAAAACGAACAGGAGCAAAGAAATACATGGATAAAACAAAAAAACGCCGCTTTCAAATTTTGGCGGCGTCGGTGTTCTGGCTGGGCGTCTGGCAGGCGGCGGCTGCGGCCATCGGGCAGGAAGTCTTTCTTGTCTCGCCGGTGCAGGCCATCGGTACGCTGGTGGAGCTGCTGCCGCAGGCCGAGTTCTGGCAGCGCATCGGCTTCAGCGCCGGGCGCATCCTGCTGGGCTTCGGGCTGGGCGTTCTGTCCAGCGCGGTGCTGGCGGTGGCCGCCGAAAAGTGGGAGTGGGTGGACGCCCTTCTCGCCCCCGTGATGCAGCTGGTCAAGGCTACTCCGGTGGCGAGCTTCATCATTCTGGCGCTGGTGTGGGTCAGCGGCTCGTCGCTGTCCGTCCTGATCAGCTTTTTGATGGTGCTGCCCGTCCTCTACAGCGCAGTGCGCACCGGCATCGGGAGTGCTGACCGCCAGCTTCTCGAAATGGCGCAGGTGTTCCGTCTGCCTCTGGGGCGGCGTCTGCGGGCGGTCTGGCTCCCGGCGGTGCTGCCCGCGTTCCGGCAGGGATGCAGCGTGGCGCTGGGCATCTGCTGGAAGAGCGGCGTAGCAGCAGAGGTCATCGGCCTGCCGGACGGCAGCATCGGCGACGCGCTTTACCGGGCAAAAATTACCCTTTCCACCGGGGAGCTGTTTGCCTGGACCTTCGTCATCATCCTGCTGAGCGCCGTATTCGAAAAGCTGTTCCTCGCGCTGCTGGATAAAGCGGTAGCGGCAGTTCTGGGCGAAGAGGGGGCTGAAAAATGAGTGAAACCAACAACAAACTGGAAATAAAGAAGCTGTCTAAACGATTCGGAGAGAAAATTCTCTTCGAAGACCTCTCGCTTACTGTGGACGGCCCGGCGGTGCTCTGGGCGCCAAGCGGCTGGGGCAAGACGACCCTGCTCCGCATCCTGATGGGGCTGGAAGCGCCCACCTCCGGCAGCGTGGAGGGCGTGGGCCGGGTCGGCGCGGTCTTTCAGGAAGACAGGCTCTGCCCCCAGCTGACCGCCGAAGAGAATGTGGCGCTGGTGCTGACCGCAGAACAGTACAAGGTCAAAACACAATACAAAGAGCAGATACGAGATGATCTTATACAATTAGGACTGGATGACGAGGCCCTTGCCCTGCCTGCCCGGAAGCTCTCCGGCGGACAGAAGCGCCGCACCGCCTTGCTGCGCGCGCTCTGGACCGAGAGCGACACCCTTCTGTTGGATGAGCCCTTCACCGGCATGGACCCCGCCGCCATGAAAAAAGCCGCAGCCATGCTCAAGGCACGCTGCGGCACAAAGTCCACCCTGCTGGCGACCCATGATCAAGAAGCCATCCGGGAGCTGGGGTGGAACGTGATCGAACTGGGCTGAAACGAAAGGAGCCTGACCATGGAGAAAAAGACGAGCTGCCTGCTCTGCATTCTTACCGCGCTGCTTCTCGCTGTGCTCTATCTCTGGGCCGCCCTCCGCCCGGGCGTCTGGCTGCGGGATGCCTTTTTGTATCGTCAGGCCGACGGCAGCTTTTCGGGCAGGGATGCGTATGCCGCCTACACCATGCAGATCGCCCAGACGGAAAACGGTGCGGAAGTGGAGTTCACGTTGGACGGAGAGACGCGGCACTATCGGCTCGAATCGAAAGCCGAGGGGATGAGCGACCCGGGCGTAAAAATCGAGCAGGACGGAGTGGTCATTTTTACCGGGACCGCGCTGGGCGACCCCGGCGACGCCATCCTGTGGAGGGAAGACGATGGGGGCCTTGCCGACGAAGTGAACGTCATCGTCAGCGGCGAATACCAGAGATCCGACCTCTGGCCCAGCTGTAACTGGCTCTATAATGTAGCCGTCGGCGGGCGGCGGGAGACCCGGGGCAGCGTGGCGTTCCTGCTGCCGATAGGGGCGCTGGTGGTGCTCCTTGTGCTGGATGTCCGGTTCCCGATGCTGTTCTGGAACCTCCGCCACGGGCTGGAGGTGTACGGCGGTGAGCCCACCGACTGGTATTACGCGATGCAGAGGGTGAGCCGCATTACCGGCATCATCGGTGTTTTTGCGCTGGCGGCGATGAGCTTTGCTGTTCACTGAGGCTCACAGCAGCTCGGCAAGGATGCTGTTCTGTACGATGAGCCCGGCGGGCGTGAGGGCGAGGGTGTTGCCGTCAAAGCTGGCGTAGCCGCTCTTCACGCAGTTTTTCACAAAGGTCAGCTGTGCGGTGGAGAACTCCCTGCCATAGCGTTTTTTGTATTCGTCGAGGCTCAGACCTTTGCGCAGACGCAGCTGCAGGATGAGATAATCCTCCGCACCGCAGCCGCCGTCCATGACGGGCGCGGCCTCGTCCCGCAGAAAGGCTTCGGTGTCGGCGGGGTAGTAGAACCGCTTGCCGCCCATGCAGGAGTGGGCGGCGGGGCCGATGCCCAGATAGTCGCCGCAGTCCCAGTAGATGAGGTTGTGCTTTCCCTCATAGCCCGGGCGGGCGAAGTTGGAGATCTCATACTGCCGGTAGCCATGATGTTCCAGCTGCTCGACAGCGTAGAGGTAGAAGTCTGCCGCCTCGTCGGAGGTGGGCAGGCCCTCGGGGGGCGTCCGGCCAAAGGCGGAGTCGGGCTCGATCTTCAAGAGGTAGGCGGAAATGTGGGCCGCGCCGCCATCCTCGATCAGCTCCAGCGTCTCGTCGAACTCGGCCTGCGTATAATGGGGCAGGGCCAGCATGATGTCGCCGCTGAGGTTCTCGAACCCGGCACGGCGTGCGGCGGCGAAAGCGGCCCGCGCCTGCTTTGCCGTGTGGGGGCGGCCCAGCGTCTTGAGCTGGCTGTCCCGGGCCGACTGGACGCCGAAGGAGATGCGGTTGACGCCCGCCTCCCGGAATGCCCGGAGGGAATCCTCCGTTACGGTCTCAGGGTTGGCTTCCAGCGTGATCTCGGCCCCGGGCAGGGGCTGTGCGGCGGCGATGAGCCGGGCGGCGTCTGCCGGGTCCAGCAGACTGGGCGTTCCACCGCCGAAATAAAGGGTGTCCGGCCGCAGGGGCGCGTCCGGCGCAAACCGGGAGAGTTCCCGCAAAAGGGCGTCCACATAGGCCCGGGGGACGCCGCGCTGGCCGGGGGCAGAGTAAAAATCACAGTACCGGCATTTGGAAAAACAGTAAGGAATATGCAGATAAAGTCCGAGGGACATCAAATATCACAGCCTTTTTCATGAATCGTTCATTTCTATGCAGTATACTATATTTCGTAGACCGGGGCAAGGCCGAGGTCGATGCCCTGATTTTGAATGGAGGATTCCTTATGGATTACAACAACTATGACCGCGGTTATGCGGAGCCTTCGATGAGCGCATCGGACTATATGACCCGCACCTACCGCTGGATGGCCGGCGGCCTGCTCGTCACCTTCGCAATGGCCTATATCACGGCGACCACGTCCCTTATCTATCTGGTCAATTCGCTTTACTTCCTGCTTACCATCGGTGAGCTGGCACTGGTGTTCATGCTCAGCGCCCGGGTGCAGAAGATGTCCATCGACGGTGCAAGAGCCGCGTTCTTCGGATACGCCATCTTAAACGGCATGGTCCTGAGCTACTACTTCCTGATGTTCTCGGTAGGCACGCTGGTCATGGCCTTCCTCGCCACGGCGGTCTACTTCGGCCTCATGGCCGTGTACGGCACCACCACCCATAAGGACCTCACCGGCTGGGGCCCCCGCCTCATGATGGCTCTGGTGGCCATGATCGTCACCAGCCTCGTGGGTGCGCTCTTCGGCTTTGGCTTCGGCACCTCGGTGCTCTACTGCGGCATCGGTCTGGTGGTGTTCATGCTGCTCACCGCCTACGATACCCAGAAGCTCCGCCAGATCTACGCCTACTACGCAGGCGACGTCGAGCTGGCCGAGAAGGCTTCCATCTACGGAGCACTGACCCTGTATCTGGACTTCATCAACATCTTCCTCTACGTCGTCCGCCTGCTGGGCATGAACAGCCGCAGCCGCAACAACTAAATAGGACTTTGGGCCCCTGTCCGGAACGCCGGATGGGGGTCTTTTGCACTGTGATTGACTTGATGAAACGGAGATGCTATAATCAAATAAAAAGAAAGAAGGCCGGTAGAGCGTGGAATTGACGATTGAAAACCTGCGCACACTATCCTGCAGTGGGCAGATATTCCTGACAGCACACTCGCAGGCCCGGCTTTATGAACGCGGCATCCGTTTGGCTGATATTCGGCAGGCTATCCAGAGCGGAAAAATCATCGAATATCGCCCGGACGACTACCGGTGTCCATCCTGTCTGGTACTTGGCGTCAATCTGGCGGGCCGCTGGCTCCATGTGGTGTGCGGCATCCATGAGGATGCGCTGTGGATATTGACCGCCTACTGGCCTGACCTGGACCACTGGAATGCCTCTTATACAGAACGAAAGAAGAAAGGGGAATAAGACATGACCTGCTTTTTCTGCAAGGGCGAAATGAAGCCTGATACTACCATTCATACCGTACAGCTCAAAAACTGTGTCGTTGTCATCAAAAATGTCCCCTGTATGAAGTGTGAGCAGTGCGGAGAAGTTGTTCTGTCAGCGGATACAATAGAAAAGATAGAGCATATTTTGCAGACTGTGGAAAAGGCGGTGGCGGAAATCACGGTGGTGAATTTCCCGGACTGCGCTGCATAATGCGCTGCATAAAAAGAACAATGCAACAGGTAAGGCCCCGGTCATCCGGGGCCTTTTTGTGTCCTTTCGAATAAAGGATGAATAAACCCCGCTCTGCCGCTCCAAACTACCACCAAAGAAACGATTCCGTACACAAAGATGGATTGGAGTAACGAACGATGGAGCAATTCAGAAAGTTTTTGCGGGACAAAGCCTTTGCACTGGTGCTTATCGCCTGCCTGCTGGCGGCGGCAGCGGCCGGGGTGTGGGCTGTGCGCACGGTGCGCAATGAGCTGAAGCAAGATCTGGATGCGGTGCGCAGCCCGTCCAGCACCGCCCCCGGCATCGACGAGGGCATCAACACATCGCCCGGCGTCGCCGGAGAGGAGGAAGCCGAATGGCAGCAGCAGAACGCACCCGCAGCAAACAGTGTGGCCAATGTGCCAAAAGCCGACAGCTCGTCCGGTGGGGCTGCGTCCTCTTCTGGTGCGCAGTCTGGCTCTGGTTCGGTGCGCGAACCCTCCGCGCTGCAAACCGAGTCCTTGCCTGCCAGCAGTTCGGATGCGCCTGCCTCCACGCAGCCTGTCTCGGGGCGCATCTTAAACAGCTACAGCGGCGATGAGCTGGTCTACAGCAAGACGCTGGGCGACTGGCGCACCCACAACGGTGTGGACTACGCCGCCGACAGGGGAGCGGAAGTGACCGCCCCGGCGGCGGGCAAGGTGGTGGAGACCGGCACGGACGACAAGTGGGGGCCTGTGGTCGCCATCGAAGACGCCTCCGGCAGGGTCTGGCGGGTCTGCGGTACGACGGACGCCAGGGTGAAGAAGGGCGACACCGTCTCGGCCGGGCAGACCATCGGCAAGGTGGGCAGCGTGAGCTGTGAGTGTGCCGAGGAAAGCCACATCCACTTGGAGGTCATGGAGGGCGAAAAGTATCTCGACCCCATCAAGGCCATGAAATAAGCAAAATTTTCCGGGCAGGTGCAGCAGAACGCTGTACCTGCTTTTTTCACATTGCTTTTGGCGGTCGATTCTGGTATGATAAACTGGAATAAGTGTGAAGACAGAAGAAAAAGCGGAGGAAACGAAACATGAAGGTCTTAGTGGTAGGCGGCGGTGCTGCCGGCCTGATGGCGGCGGGCGCGGCCCTGCGGCAGGGGCATGAGGTGACGGTGCTGGAACATATGGAAAAGCCGGCTCAGAAAATTCTTGTCACCGGCAAGGGCCGCTGCAATGTGACCAACGACTGCACCGCAGAGGAATTTCTGCACCATGTGCGGACGAACCCCCGCTTTTTGTTCTCGTCGCTGGGGGCTTTCCCGCCGGCCAGGACGATGGAGCTGTTTGAGTCTCTCGGTGTGGAGCTAAAGGTGGAGCGCGGACGCCGGGTGTTCCCGGTGTCAGATAAGGCCGAAGAGATCCGGCAGGCTCTTCTGCGGTACGCAGACGGAGCGGACATCGTCCACGACGGGGCAAAAAAGCTGCTGCTGGAGCCGCTGGCCCAGCCGGAAGAAGCGCCTGCCGCGCCGGAAGATCCGCGACACCCGAAAAAGAAAAAGCCCGGCCCGGCCTATCGCTGCGTGGGTGTGCGGGGAACTTCGGGCCGGGAGTACAAGGCGGACGCCGTTCTGGTGGCAACGGGCGGTCTGAGCTACCCCACCACCGGCTCCACCGGCGACGGCTACAAGCTGGCCCGGCAGGCGGGCCACACCCTCGTGGAGCCTGTCCCCAGCCTCGTCAGCCTCGTGAGCCATGACGCCGACTGCAAAAAGATGATGGGCCTCGCCCTCAAGAACGTGACCCTCACCCTCCACGAGGACGGCAAAGCCATCTTCGAGGAGCAGGGCGAGATGCTGTTCACCCACTTCGGCATCAGCGGGCCGCTGACCCTCAGCGCGTCGAGCCATCTGGGCGACATGAAAAAACACAGGTACGAAGCTTTTATTGATTTGAAGCCTGCCCTCAGCGAGGAACAGCTTTATGACCGCATCACCCGGGACTTTGCCCTTCTGGCAAACCACGCGGCACAGGGCGCACTGGTGAAGCTGCTGCCGTCCAGTATGCAGCCGGTCATGGTGGCCCGCTGGGGCATCGACCCGACCACCAGGGCAAACCAGATCACCCGGGAGCAGAAGCGGGAACTGGTACAGCTGATGAAGCACTGGCGGGTGTCCATCGACGCCCGGGGCGATTTGGCCCACGCAGTCATCACGTCGGGCGGCGTGTCGGTGCGGGAGGTGGACCCCAAGACCATGCAGAGCAAAAAGGCCCTTGGCCTCTACTTTGCAGGCGAGGTGCTGGATGTGGACGCCTATACCGGCGGCTATAACCTGCAGCTCGCATTCTGCACGGCACAGAGCTTTGCGAATAACCTGTAATATCTGAACACTGGTGGGCCGGGCTATGCTCAGTAAAATGAAAGAAGGAGCTTTTATAATGGTATCTGTTGCGATCGACGGGCCTGCGGGCGCAGGCAAATCTACGCTGGCGCGGCGTCTGGCTGCGGACTTCGGCTACATTTATGTGGACACCGGTGCGATGTTCCGCACCATCGGCCTTTACGCCCTCCGCGCGGGCAAGGACCCGAAGGACAACGAGGCGGTCAATGCCCTGCTGCCCAATATCACCCTCGAGTTTGCTTTTATCGAGGGCGAACAGCATATCTATCTGAATGGCGAGGACGTCAGCACGGCCATCCGCACCGAAGAGGTGGGGATGGCGGCTTCTGCCGTGGGTGCAAATCCGGCGGTGCGCGCCTTCCTGCTGGAGATGCAGCGGGACATGGCCAAGACGCAGAACATCCTGATGGATGGCCGCGACATCGGCACCGTGGTGCTGCCCAATGCGACGGTGAAGATCTTCCTCACCGCCAGCCCGGAGGCCCGCGCCACCCGCCGCTGGAAGGAGTACCAGCAGAAGGGCATCGACACCCCCTACGAAGATGTGCTGGCCGACGTCAAGCAGCGCGACTATCAGGACACCCACCGCGCCGCAGCCCCCCTCAAGCAGGCAGACGACGCCGTGCTGCTGGACACTTCGGAGCTGAACTTCGAGCAGAGCTTTGAGGCCATGAAGAAAATGATCACGGAGAAGGTCGGATGATACTATATTATATTCTGGTCCCGCTGGCATGGCTGGTGTTCCACATCGGCTTCCGCGTCCGGTGTGAGGGCCGAGAGAACCTGAAAAAAATCGGCACGAAGGGCTGCATCATTGCCCCCAACCACATCTCCGCCATCGACCCGGTGTTCGTCGTCATCGCCCGGTTCTGGGGCCAGAGGATGACAGTGTTTGCCAAGAAAGAGCTGTTCGAGATAAACGCATTCCTGTCGTGGTTCTTCCGGTGCGCCGGTGCAGTCTGTGTCCGCGGCACGAAAGAAGAGGTCGGTGTCATCGACGACACCGTGAAAAAGTGTCAGGAGGGCGGTACGCTGCTGCTCTTCCCGGAGGGGACGCGGGAGAAGGAGGGCAAGTTCCTTCCCCTCAAGAGCGGCCTCTTCGTCATCGCGGCGGCAGCAAATGTGGACGTCGTGCCTTGCCGCATCTACTACGACACCCCCGATGGCAAGATGAAGCTGTTCTGCAAGGTGCGTGTCATCTTCGGCGAGCCAATGCCCGCCGCACAGTTTGCGATGGAAGGCCGCCGCGACATAAAGAAGCTGCGGGAGAATAAGCAGGCCGTTCTGGATGCGTGGAGTGAATTGTAAGGCGGCTTGCCCTCTCCGTCATCGCAAGCGATGACGGAGAGGTTGAATCTAGGAGAGTACAATGGAAATCAGACTTGCAAAGACTGCGGGTTTCTGCTTCGGCGTGGACCGCGCGGTCAAGCTGACCTACGGTCTGCTGGATGAGGGCCGCAAGGTGGCCACCCTCGGCCCCCTCATCCACAACCCCCAGACCGTAGAAGACCTCGAGCGCCGGGGCGCACTGGTAGCAGACACCCCCGCGGATGTCCCTGCGGGCTACGAGGTGGTCATCCGCAGCCACGGCGTCCCACGCAGCATTTACGACGAGCTGGACGCCCGGGGCTGTACCTATCACGACGCCACCTGCCCCTTCGTGAAGAAGATACAGAAAGTCGCTTCCGAGGCCGAAGCCGCCGGTGCGACACTCGTGGTGGCCGGTGACGTGTCCCATCCGGAGGTGCAGGGCATCGTCGGACATACCCGGGGAGAGGTATTCATTTTCAGTGATCTGGCCCAGTTGAAGGCGTGGAAAGGGCCTTCTGACCCCCAAAAGCCCATTTTTGCAGTTGCACAGACCACATTTCAGGTAACAAAATGGCAAGAAAGTTCGGAGTTTCTCAAAAAAGCCTATACAAACGCCCGAATTTTTGATACAATATGTAATGCGACGTGGGCGAGGCAACAGGAAGCGGAAGACCTCAGCCAACAATGCGACATCATTGTTGTCATTGGCGGTCATCATTCTTCCAATACCCAAAAGCTGGTACAGGTCGCCGCAAGGCATACGCGAGCCGTAACGGTCGAGACAGCGAGCGAACTTCGGCCGGAATGGTTTGCAGATGTAAAGACGGCGGGCGTCACAGCCGGGGCTTCAACGCCATCGTCTATTATTGAGGAGGTACTTAACAGTATGAGCGCAGAAATCAATGACAGCATGAGCTTTGAGGAGATGCTGAACGCATCCGAGGAAAAGCGTGTTCATGCAGGCAGTATTGTGAAAGGAATCGTGACCAGCATCTCTGCCAACGAGATCCAGGTGGATATCGGAGCTAAGCAGACCGGCTTTGTCAAGCTGAGCGAGCTGACCGATGATTCCTCCGCCAAGGTCGAGGACCTGGTGAAAGTTGGCGATGAGCTGGACCTCATCGTCGAGAAGGTTATGGATCAGGATGGCGTCATCCAGCTCTCCCGCAAGAAGCTCGCATCTCGCAAGGGCATGGAAGAGATCGCCAAGGCAGCTGAGTCCGGCGAGGTCGTCGAGGGCGACGTCACCGAGTTCAACAAGGGCGGCGTTGTCGTCAACGTCAAGGGCGTCAAGGTGTTCGTCCCCCGTTCTCAGGCCACTATGCGCCGCGACGAGGACTACACTGCTCTGGTCGGCCAGCACGTTCAGCTGGTCGTCACCGAGTGCTCCGGCCGCAAGATCGTCGGCAGCATCAACAAGGTCACCGCTGAGCAGAACAAGGCTAAGCGTGAGGAGTTCTGGGCAAGCGTCGAGGTCGGCAAGACCTACACCGGCGTCGTCAAGAGCCTGACCTCTTACGGTGCATTCGTTGACATCGGCGGTGTGGACGGCCTGTGCCACATCAGCGAGCTGAGCTGGAACCGCATCAAGCATCCCTCTGAGGTCGTCTCCGTTGGCGACACCATCGAGGTGTATGTGAAGGACATCGACACCGAGAACCATAAGGTCTCTCTGGGCTACAAGAAGGCTGAGGACAACCCCTGGGAGCAGCTGAAGAACAACTACCCCATCGGCAGCACCTTCCATGCTCCGGTCGTGTCCCTGACCAAGTTCGGTGCATTCGTCCGCATCCTGCCGGGTGTTGACGGTCTGGTCCACATCAGCGAGATCAGCAATGACCGCGTTGAGAAGGTCTCCGACGCACTGAAGGTCGGCGATATGGTCGATGTGAAGCTGCTGGATGTTGACTTCGACAAGAAGCGCATCAGCCTGTCCATGAAGGCTCTGCTGAACGACGACGCTGAGTAATCAGCCCGCAGCATAGTCTCATCAGACACAATGCGAACTACAGCCCCGTTGCCGGGAAAACGGCGGCGGGGCTGTTTTTGTACAATTATGAAAAACTGGTTTATAAAGCACCGCGAGGTGCTGGCTTATCTCGTTTTCGGTGTGCTGACCACATTGCTGAACATCGTACTGTATGCGCTGTTCAGCCGGCTGTTCGGCTACGAAGCCGCCAACAGCTGGGGCAATGTGCTGGACAATGTCATCTGCATTTTGTTCGCCTACCTCACCAACCGGGCCTTCGTCTTCGCCAGCCGGACGCAGGGCAGAAAAGCGCTGAAAGAATTTGGTGCATTCGTCACCTGCCGTCTGGGTACACTGGTATTGGACGCCGCCATCATGATGATCTTCGGCAACCTGCTGGCCGCCCAGGGGGCGGCTCTGGTGGAGAGCTTTATGAACGGTGCGCTGAGCCTGTTGGCTGGCTGGTTTGGCCCGGATACGGTGCTGCAGATGGCCACCGGCGGCGCAGCGCCCGCTCCTTCCATCTCCGACGGCTCTGCCGCCATCGCCATCATCGGCGGTGCCGACGGCCCGACGGCCATCTTTGTCACCAGCTTCTACGATGCCCAGGCCCTGTGGGGCATGGCGGTGAAGGTGTTCTCCAACGTGGTGGTGGTCGTGCTGAATTATGTGTTCAGCAAGCTCATCATTTTTAAGCGTAAGTGAGATATTTTTCTGCCGGCGGCAGAAAAATATCTGATATAATTTCAGGAGGTACGGTATTATGAAACGTGGTCTGAAAGGTTTTGCATTTCTGGTCTCCGGCCTTGTGCTGGGCATCATCGGCGCAACGGTGTCTGCAACGGCCATTGCCCTGAGCGCTGTCGGCATGGCGAAGGTACGCCGTGCCACCAAGAACTAAGAAGCTGTTTTCAAACCAACTTTGATTCAGGAGGAAAAAAGTATGAATCGTGAAGAGATCCTGTCCCATGTCGATCACACCCTGCTCAAGCCTGAGGCTACCTGGCCCCAGATCCAGACCCTGTGTGACGAGGCCATCGCCAACCACACGGCTTCCGTCTGCATCAACACCTGCTATGTGAAGCAGGCCGTCGAGTACATGGCGGGCCGCATCCCGGTCTGCTGTGTGGTCGGTTTCCCTCTGGGCGCAATGGACACCGCTTCCAAGGCCTTCGAGGCCAAGACTGCCATCGAGAACGGCGCTGCCGAGGTGGATATGGTCATCAACATCGGCCGCCTGAAGAACGGCGAGTACGACGCCGTCCGCGAGGACATCCGCGCCGTCAAGCAGGCTGTGGGCGATAAGGTCCTGAAGGTCATCATCGAGACCTGCCTGCTGACCGACGACGAGAAGCGCAAGATGTGCGACATCGTCTGCGAGGCAGGCGCTGACTACATCAAGACCAGCACCGGCTTCTCCACCGCCGGCGCAAACTTCCACGACGTGGAGCTGATGGTCAAGGGCGTGGCCGGCCGCTGCAAGGTCAAGGCCGCCGGCGGCATCTCCACCGTCGAGGATATGGAGAAGTTCCTCGCCCTCGGTGCAGACCGTCTGGGCACCTCCCGCGCCGTCAAGCTCCTGAACGGCGAGCAGGCAAAGGGCTATTGAGTCTTATCGATCTGCGCGAAATGTCAAAAAAGAGTGCGACTCTTCTTGACATTTCGACGAAGCAATGATAAGATATTACCCAGACAAACTGAATACCGACTTATCAAGAGCGGCTGAGGGGACAGGCCCTGTGAAGCCCGACAACCTGTGTGTGAGCATAAGGTGCCAAATCCTGCGGGAAACCGAAAGATAAGAGTGCAACGCTCAGAGCTTCGGTTCTGAGCGTTTTTCATTGCATAAACTTGATGAACGAGTAGGAAGCTGTCAATATCGATACACACACACCCCAACGCCAAGGAGGTACAAAAATGGCAAAGCACCGTCTGTTTACTTCTGAATCTGTCACCGAGGGCCATCCCGATAAGATCTGCGACCAGATCTCTGACGCCATCCTCGACGAGATTTTGACCCACGACCCCGACGCCCGGGTGGCCTGCGAGACCTGCGCATCCACCGGCCTCGTCCACATCATGGGCGAGATCACAACCAACTGCTACGTCGATTTCCAGAAGACCGTCCGCGAGGTCGTGGCTGACATCGGCTATACCCGCGCAAAGTTCGGATTTGACGCCGACACCTGCGCCGTCATCTCCAACATCGACGGCCAGAGCCCCGACATCGCCCTCGGCACCAACGATGAGGTCGGCGGCGCCGGCGATCAGGGCATGATGTTCGGTTATGCCTGCGACGAGACCCCCGAGCTGATGCCCATGCCCATCAGCCTGGCCCACAAGCTGGCCAAGAAGCTGACCGAGGTCCGCAAGAGCGGCGAGATGGACTATCTGCGTCCGGACGGCAAGAGCCAGGTCACTGTCGAGTACGTGGACGGCAAGCCCGTCCGCGTGGACGCTGTGGTCATTTCCAGCCAGCACAGCGAGGCCGTCAGCATGGAGCGGCTGCGCGCCGACGTGATGGAGAAGGTCATCAAGGCCACCATCCCCGCCGAGCTGCTGGACGAGAACACCAAGTATTATATCAACCCCACCGGCCGCTTCGTCGTGGGCGGCCCTCAGGGCGACACCGGCCTGACCGGCCGTAAGATCATCGTTGATACCTATGGCGGCTACGCACGCCACGGCGGCGGTGCTTTCTCCGGCAAGGACCCCAGCAAGGTGGACCGCAGCGCCGCTTATGCGACCCGCTGGGTGGCCAAGAACATCGTGGCCGCTGGTCTGGCCAAGCAGTGCGAGGTGCAGGTGGCTTACGCCATCGGTGTGGCAAAGCCCGTCTCCATCATGGTGGACACCTTCGGCACCGGCGTCGTGGCCGACGAGAAGATCGAGCAGGCTGTGGAGAAGGTCTTCGACCTGACCCCCGCCGCCATCATCCGCGACCTCGACCTGCGCAAGCCCATCTACCGCAAGCTGGCCGCTTACGGCCACATGGGCCGCGAGGACCTGGGCGTGAAGTGGGAGAACACCGACCGCGTCGAAGAGCTGAAGGCTGCTGTCGCCGCCCTGTAAGGGTAAAAACTTAAAAGAATGACTTTTGAGCCGGAGAATGTATGGTTTTTGTAAAAAACACATAGTCTCCGGCTCTTTTTTGAAAAAGAGATGTGCAAGGCGCAGAAAATACAGGTTGGATGCAAGTTAGTGGTGTCGAAACGCCGAAAATGTGATAGAATAAATAGCGGATATGCACTTCAACGTCTGATTTTATCAACTGATAAAAGAAACTTTAAGGAGCTGTAATTATGTCTGTCATTACCCCTAAGGATTGCTTCCACCAGCCTCAGGTAGCCGACCTGCGCCTCATCGCCTGCCCGGGTGCCGAGGAGCTGACCAACCTCATCGACAAGCATCTGGTGCGCTGGGCCAGCGAGGCCGGCTACCAGACCGATAGCTTTATCATCGAGAGCGCCTGCCCCCGCTTCCAGAGCGGCGACGCCAAGGGTCTGGTCAAGGAGTCGGTGCGCGGCGACGATATTTTCATCGTTGTTGACCCCGGCAACTACAGCGTGACCTACAAGCTGTTCAACTATGAGAACCACCTGTCTCCGGATGACCACTTCGCCAACCTGAAACGCCTCATCCAGGCCGTGGCCGGCAAGGCACACCGTGTATCTGTCATCATGCCCAGCCTGTACGGCGGCCGTCAGCACCGCCGCGTGTCCCGTGAGAGCCTGGACTGCGCTGTGGCTCTGCAGGAGCTGCAGGCCATGGGCGTCAAGAACATCATCACCTTCGATGCTCACGATCCCCGCCTGATGAACGCTGTGCCTCTGATGAGCTTCGACAATGCGATGCCCACCTATCAGGTGCTGAAGAATCTGCTCAAGAAGAACCCCGAGATCAGCTTCGACAAGGACAAGTTCATCGTGGTCAGCCCCGACGAGGGCGCTATGAGCCGCAACATGTACTTCTCCAGCGTGCTGGGCTGCAACCTGGGTATGTTCTACAAGCGCCGCGATTACACCCGCGTGGTCAATGGCCGCAACCCCATCGTCGCTCACGAGTATCTGGGCGATTCCGTCGAGGGCAAGACCGTCTTCGTCGCTGACGACATCATCGCTTCCGGCGAGAGCATGCTGGAAGTTGCCACCAACCTGAAAGAGCGCGGCGCAAAGCGCATCATCGCCAACGCCACCTTCCCGCTCTTCACCAGCGGCCTCGAGAAGTTCGACAAGGCTGTGGCCGACGGCATTCTGGACTATGTCACCGGCACCAACCTGACCTACCGTATGCCTGAGCTGCTGACCCGTGACTGGTACGTCGATGTTGACGTCTCCAAGTACGCCGCATACTTCGTCGTGGCCCTGAACCATGACATGTCCGTTTCCAGCATCATCGACCCCATCAAGAAGATCGAGGCTCTGCTGGCAAGCCGGAAATAATGACAGACAGTTCCTGATATTCATCCAATCGAAAAACACCCGCAATGCTGATGCACTGCGGGTGTTTTTTTGCATAATTAAGGAACAACCTCTCCGTCACGCCTGACGGCGTGCCACCTCCCCTAACGAGGGGAGGCCTTGGCATTTCGTAAAGCCTAATCTCTTCGCCAGAGGCTCCCCTCGGTAGGGGCAACAACGACGACCGCCGCCAGTGGCGGAAACAGGGAGTCGCTGTTGGGGCAGCGGCCAGCAAGACGCAAACGAAGTGCTGCGGATGCTGGGTGCCGCAACCCGGCCTTGTCGAGCGGAGCAGACTGAGAGGTTTATTCTAATGCCTTCAGCGCTTCGACCACACGCTGATATTCCTTCTCTACCGGAGGGAACAGCTCATCGGCACCGTCAAGGCTGCCGCCGCGGAGAGCTTCCGTCAGAGCACTGGACGGGACGTACAGTGCATCGAAGCCGAGGTTCTGGCAGACGCCCTTCAGGGTGTGAGCGGCACGGAATGCTGTCGGGGCATCCTTCTCTTCCAGCGCCTTTTTCAGGTTCGGGAAGCTGTCGTCCTGTAGAAATTTCAGCGCGAAGCGGCGGACGAAGTCCGCGCTGGGCAGACGCTCCATCACGCCCTTGTAATCGCCGCCAATGGCTGCATATACTTGTTCCAACGTCATTTTTATACCTCATCCAAGAACAGTTTCGTCAAAGAGAATCCCTTTTTCGGGGGGGG
>ENA-OWZM01000367-OWZM01000367.1-human-gut-metagenome-genome-assembly--contig:-NODE-367-length-22355-cov-22.8815_pt1 | contig 22355 bp, 20 predicted proteins | sample MGYA00249259_ERZ652113 | MGnify/ENA primary metagenome ERZ652113 (study PRJEB26925, sample SAMN05827264) | human gut metagenome | biome: ENVO:2100002; feature: ENVO:00000062; material: ENVO:00002003...
TAGCCGTTCTCCCTGCATGGATTTCCTGCCCCCTTCCGGCGGCGTTTTCCGGCTCTCCTTCTCAGGGTCATCGCCGTGTATCCCATGCAGACGGTCATGCGGTTTTCAAGGTGCGGTGCTGGATTTGGCAATAAAAAATCGCCACACAACAACCTGAACCTGACCATCCCTTCTGGGATGGCCTTGGTTCGGGTTTGCTATGTAGCGATAAGAAAGTTAAAAACTTGCTCCGGCTCCTTCGGGAGCCGAGCTGGAACTCTAAGTAAATATGTTATATTAAATTGTTGGAATAGATTACCACAAAAATTGAGCCGTGTCAACAGGAATTTTTGAAAACAGGCTACTTTCGGCAGCTTGCAAGAAAAAATGATGGAAACTTTGGTAAAAAGAGAGGGCTGGATAGCTCGTTCTGTTTGCAACGGAATGCAAACTCGGAACTTTTCCGAGCAGAAAAACAACCGTCTGCTTCAAGTTGAGCTTGAAAACGGACGATCATTCTTGCAAAATGATTGTCAAATTTGGGAGGCGTTTTGAGCAGCCTCATAGTGCTGACAAGAGGTGTCTTCACACGTATATATATATATCATTTTTGCGTTGCAAAATACTTGTTGGGGAACACCCAAGCCCTTGAACTGCATCCGATGGATGCAGGCTGTACATTTTTGCAAAACGTTCTTTCGGTGCCCCGTATGAAGCACGGAAAACGAACCCATTGAGGGACAAAAGCGTCAGGTAGGGTCGGCAGGCTCCCTGGTTTCAATTTTCCCCAGATACCGCCACAGGGTCGTGCGGCTGATGCCCAGCTGCCGGGCGGCGGCGGCGCGGTTGCCGCCGTGGGCGGCTACCGTCTGCTGCACCACCTCGCCGATGATGCTTTCCAGCGTGCGGGAGGTGTCGGTGCTGATCACCGCCGCCGGGTGCGCCGCCGGGGCGCTGCGCAGGCTGCGCTCCTTGGAGAGCAGGTCTGCCACGCTGCTGCTGCGGATGTAGGGGCCGTTCGTCAGGGTGGCAAGGGAGCGCAGCAGGTTTTTGAACTGGGTGTAGTTGTTCGGCCACGGGTACTGCCGCAGCATCTCGATGGCGCGGGGCTCAAAGCCGGAGAGCTGCTTGCCCAGCTCCAGATTCAGGCTGTTCAGGTACAAACTGGAAAGGGACGGGATCTCGTCCGACCGGCTGCGCAGCGGGGGCAGCTCCAGCGTCAGTGCGCCCAGCCGCTCGATGAACCGGCGGGTGACCGGCGAGACCGGTTCCTCCGGCCGCACCGAGCGGGAGAACAGCAGCCGCACCCGGCGGGCAAGACCGGTCTCCTCGATAGCAGCCAGCAGCTCGGTGCTCCACTGCTCCGGGATGGCTTCAAAGTTCTGGAAGTAGACCGTGTTGCCGTTGGCGTTCAGGGGCGAGTTATAGTGGTTGAGCAGAAAATCCCATGATTTATCGTTCATCAAAGCGCAGTTTGCCACCACGAGGGGACGGTTCACCAGTGCGCTGTGCAGGTAGAGGTAGCGGGCGATCTGCTCTTTGCCGGTGCCCGGCTCGCCGCAGATGAATAGGGGCTGACGCACGGCGGCAAGGGCGTTGATCTCGGCGTCCTGCGTGCCCATGGCACCGCTCAGGCTGTAAAAGCTGTTGGAGAAAAGATACTCGCACTCGCCTTGGTTCAGCGACCGCAGCCCCGGGCGGCTGGAATGCAGCGGGATGCGGGAGGGCACGCAGTAGAACAGGTACCGCTGCACGTTGTTCATCAGCAGCACCTGTGCTGTGATGCTGTACAGCTGGCTGCGCTCGGTGTAATAGAACTTTAAGCTGCCCGTGGTGGGGATCTCCCGCAGATGGGTCTGCAAACAGCGGTGCAGCTCCGGGGAGATGTCCTTCATATTATTATAGAACAGGCTGCCGTCCGGCTCCATCACCACGACCCTGCCGCCCTGCTCCTGCGTGATGCTGCGCAAAAACAGGTTCTCCTGCCGCAGCTGGCCGAACCATGTGCTGATGTTCACCGCCTGATCGATGGCGCTGTGCAGGCTTTCGATGCCGGAGGTGATCAGGAAGGCGTCAAAGCCCATCTCCCGGGCAATGGTGTGGGTGACCATGTCGCAGACCACCATCCGGTAGCCGCCCTGCTTGAGCCGCTCCAAGGTGTGGCGCACCTCCTCGGCGCTGCGGACGGTGAGGATGTCCAGATCAAAGTTCAGCAGGCTGCAAAGGGTGTGGGCGGGCTCGGTGATGCTGGGAAAGCCCACGATGGCGTACAGGCTGGTGTAGTTCTCTGCCAGTTTCATGGTGCGCAGCACATCATACACCGAGATATGGATATCCACCACCGGCAGGTCGGTCACCTGCCGGATCAGGGTGGCGGTGCCGCCGCGGGAGATGATGCAGTCGTAGCTGTTGGGCGTCATGCTCTGCACGATGGCCTGTCCCTCTTCCAGATCGCCGGTGTACACCTCCAGCTCAACGTTGGGGTAGGCCTGCGCCGCCTGCTCCATGGCGGTGCGCATTCCGTCGTAGGGGGCAATGCCCAGAATGCGGGTGTGAGTCTCGACCATAAAATATCCCTCCGTGTTTCTCTTTGAAACTATTATAATCGGTATGGTTCAAAAAGAAAACAGAATATGGTTTCAAAATGGAACGTTTTTGCCAACAAAACAAAAAGGAAATTGAAAACGTGCTAAAATGAAACACTTTTCCCGCTTGCGCCGGGTGCATTCCCGCAGCGGATACGGCATAATGAAAGCACAAAAACAAGTGAGGGGGCACGAACAATGCTTCGCCTGCTGATGATTGCAGATGATTTTACTGGTGCGCTGGATACCGGCGTACAGCTTGCGGCACACGGCATCCCCACGCAGGTTGTGGTGGGTCAGGCAGATCTTTCCGCGTGCAGCAGCACCGTGCTGGTGGTGGATACCGAAACGCGGCATCTGCCCGCCGCAAAGGCTGCAAAGGCCGTTGAAGAGCTGACCCGCAGTGCGGTGGAAAACGGCGTGGGCTGCATCTATAAAAAGACGGATTCCGCCCTGCGCGGCAACATCGGCGCAGAGCTTGCCGCCCTACTCAAAGCAAGCGGCGCACGCAATTTGCCCTTTCTGCCGGCCTTCCCGCAGATCGGACGCACCACAAAAAAGGGCGTCCACTACATCGACGGTGTGCCGGTGAACGAAAGCCCCTTCGGCATCGACCCCTTCGAACCGGTGCGCTGCGCCGAGGTGACAAAGCTGATCCATTTGCAGACTGAGATCCCCGCACAGAACCTGTGCCCCGGCGAGACGGCAGCGGACAAGACCGGAATTCTGGTGTATGACGCTGCAACCGCCGCAGATCTGGAAACCGCCGGGCGACAGCTGTTCCAGAATGGAACACCCCCGGTGCTGGCAGGCTGCGCAGGCTTTGCCGCCTTTCTGCCGGAGCTGCTGGGGCTTTCGGACGGCAGCGTGGTCGAGACCCCGCAGCTGGACCCCCGGCTGCTGGTGCTCTGCGGCAGCGTGAACCCCATCACCCTGCGGCAGATGGACACCGCCGAAAAGGCAGGCTTTGCCCGCCTGCGGCTGACCCCCCGGCAAAAGCTGGAGCCCGGCTACTGGGCAAGCGCCGACGGCAAGGCTGCGCTGGCAGAAATTGAACAGATGCTGGCTGCAAACCCCCACTGCATCATTGAAACGAACGACGCCGGGGGCAACCAGCTTACCGCCGACTACGCCGCCGCCCGGGGCATTGACTTGGACGGCCTGCGGGTGGGCATTTCCGGCAGCGTCGGGCAGATGTTCGGGGCGCTGTTCGGCAGCGAACATCTGGGTACGCTGCTGCTCACCGGCGGCGACACCCTGCTGCAATGCATGAACAGCGTGGGCGCACGGGAGCTGGAACCGGTGTGCGAACTGGAAAGCGGCATCGTGCTGGCGCGGTTCACCTATCAGGGGCGCACCCGCTACGTCATTACCAAGTCCGGCGGCTTTGGGCAGGAGAATCTGCTGGTGGAGCTGGCAGACCGCATTGCAAAGCATTGAGAATGGAAGCAGACAGCCCTTTGCGGCTGGAACAGAAGATAAATGTAACAGAAGGAGAACGACCATGACCTATGCAAAACTGCCCGGCCTGACCTGGGACGGCACTGTGTACGAGAACGAGGAGATGGGCACGCTGGAAGCCCTGCTGCCCACCGGCGGCTGGCCCACCGCCCACGCACCTGCCATGGTGGAGCTGCCCAACGGTGACCTGCTCTGCTGCTGGTTCGCCGGTACTTATGAGGGCAGCGCAGATGTGCACATCATCTGCTCAGTGCTGCCGCATGACGGTACCAAGTGGCTGGAGCCGGTGGATATCTCCGGCGACCCCACCCGCAGCGAGCAGAACCCCTCGCTGTTCTACGGCCCGGACAACGCCGTGTGGGCGATGTACACCGCCCAGCTGGACCGCGTAGAGGGTAAGGACAATATGCAGTTCACCGCTGTGGTGCGCTGCCAGAAGAGCACCGACGGCGGCAAAACATGGGGCGACTACACCACCGTGTTCCCGGAGGAAGGCACCTTCTGCCGCCAGCCCATTCAGGTGCTGTCCAACGGTCGCTGGATCTTTGCCAACTGGCTGTGCACCGACTCTGCCGAGGGTCTGTCCGGCGACCCCACCGCTTTCCGCATCTCGGACGATGAGGGCAAGACTTGGCGCATGGTCATGATGCCCGGCAGCAACGGCCATGTCCATGCCAATGTCATCGAGCTGGAACCGGGGCATCTGGTGGCCTTTATGCGCAACCGCGAGGCCTACCGCATCCACCGCAGCGAGTCCTTTGACTGGGGCGAGACTTGGAGCGTGCCCGCACCCACCCCGCTGCCCAATAACAACTCCAGCATCAGCGCGGTCAAGCTGCAGAGCGGCCGCATCGCCATTGCCTATAACCCCACCTGCACCCCGAACCCCGTGCCCGGCAAGGCTGCATGGCCCGGCTTGCGCTGCCCGGTGGCGGTGGCGCTTTCGGAGGACGGCGGCCTGACCTTCCCCATCATCCGCTGGATGGAGCGCGGCGAGGGCTACATGGGCGATGAGAACAAGACCAATAACAAGCAGTACGAGTACCCCTACCTGATGCAGGGACGGGACGGCATGCTGCATCTGGCCTACGCTGCCCGCACCCGGCAGGGCATCAAGTACGTCCGCTTCTCGGAGCAGGACGTGCTGGGCGCAAAGCGGGAGACCGTGGGTCTGTATAACCCCACCGCAGCCCAGAGCCGCTGAAAAAGCTTTTCGAGAGTTTCATCCTTTTTATAGATCAGAACATCATTCAGGAGGTTGATCAGTATGCTGACCCAGTACAATCTTAAAATGCCGCACGCAGTTTACGGCGGCGAGAACGCTATGGACAATATCACCGCCATCATCAAGGCGCGCGGCGCAAAAAAGGTAGCCATGTTTACCGATAAGGGCATTGAGGGCGCAGGCCTGTTTGCTCTGCCGGAAGAGGCCGTCAAGGCCTCCGGCGCAGAGTACTATGTGCTGGACGAGCTGCCCCCGGAGCCCAGCTACATGGCTGTGCAGAAGCTGGTGGACGAGTTCAAGGTTTCCGGTGCAGACCTCATCGTGGCCTGCGGCGGCGGCTCCGTGATGGACGCTGCCAAGCTGGCAAGCGTGCTGGTGACCGACGCCTACGGCGTGAAGGAGCTGCTGGATAACCCCGGCATGGCACAGAAGTGCGTGCCCATCGTGCTGATCCCCACCACCGCCGGTACCGGCGCCGAGGTCACCCCCAACGCCATCGTGGCTGTGCCGGAGAAGGAACTGAAGGTGGGCATCGTCAACGAGAACATGATCGCGGACTACGTCATTCTGGACGCCCGCATGATCAAGAACCTGCCCCGCAAGATCGCAGCCGCTACTGGCGTGGATGCGCTGGCACACTGCATCGAGTGCTTTACCAGCAACAAGGCCAACCCCTTCAGCGATCTGTACGCACTGGAAGGCCTTGACCTGATCCTGAACAACATCGAAAAAGCCTGCGATGACCCCGAGGCCATGGCAGAGAAGAACCGGATGCAGATCGCAGCCTACTACGGCGGTCTGGCCATCACCGCTTCCGGCACCACCGCTGTGCACGCACTGAGCTACCCGCTGGGCGGCAAGTACCACATTGCACACGGCGTGTCCAACGCCATCCTGCTGGCACCGGTCATGCGCTTCAACAGCGAGCACCCCGCCGTGCGCGAGCGTCTGGCTGCCGCCTATGACCGCTGCTGCCACGAGGAAAAGACCTGCACCACCGTGGAGGAAAAGACTGCATGGATGATCGCCCGTCTGGAGCACATCGTCAAGCATCTGGATATCCCCACCAGCCTCAAGGAGTTCGGCGTGCCTGCCGAGGATCTGGAAGGTCTGGTCAACGCCGGTATGCAGGTACAGCGCCTGCTGGTGAACAATATGCGCCCCGTTACCGCCGACGACGCACGCAAGCTGTATCAGGAAATCATGTAACAGAAAAGGAGTAAAGACTTATGAAGACCAGCGATATCAAGGGCATCATCCCTCCCGTAATCACCCCCATGAACAACGACCCTGAGCAGACGGTCAACCATCAGGCTCTGCGCGAGCAGGTGGAGCGCCTGCTGGCAGGCGGCGTGCACGGCATCTTCCCCATGGGCACCAACGGCGAAGCCTACGCCCTGTCCTTCCAGGAGAAGGAAGAGATCCTTGCCACTGTCATCGATCAGGTAAAGGGCCGCGTACCGGTCTACGCAGGCACCGGCTGCATCACCACCGCCGAGACCATCCGCCTGAGCAAGCGTGCCGAGGAGCTGGGCGCAGACGCACTGTCCATCATCACCCCCAGCTTTGCACTGGCCTCCCAGAAGGAGCTGTACGACCACTACACCGCCGTGGCAAAGGCCGTGAACCTGCCCATCATCCTGTACAACATCCCCGCCCGCACCGGCAACAAGCTGCTGCCCGAGACCGTGCAGGCACTGTGCCGTGACGTGGAGAACATCGTAGGCGCAAAGGATTCCAGCGGCGATATCGAGAACCTGAAGGCCTACATCCGCCTGACCCGCGAGCTGGATAAGGAAGTTGCTATTCTGGCCGGTAACGACGGTGCCATCCTGACCTGCCTGAAAGAGGGCGGCGCAGGCGGCATTGCAGGCCGTGCCAACATCTGGCCGGAGACCGTTGCCAAGATCTACGATTGCTTCAAGGCCGGGGATCTGGAGGGCGCACAGGCTGCACAGGACGCCATTGCCATCCTGCAGCAGACCTTCAAGTACGGCAACCCCAACACCATTATCAAGACCGCCGTTGCCCTGCAGGGTCACCCCGTTGGCAAGTGCCGCGCACCCTTCAACTATGTGCCGGAAGAGGGCATGGAGGCCATCAAGAAGGTTCTGGCAGAGAACGAGGCCAAGGGTCTGCACTGAAACGCGCTGAAGCAAGGAGAAGGCTGCTATGAATAAACCCATTGTCGGTATTACCATGGGCGATCCCGCCGGTTCCGGCCCAGAGATCACCATCAAGGCTCTGGCTGACCCGGAGCAGTACAGCTACTGCCGCCCCATTGTGGTGGGCGATGTGAAGGTGATGGAGCAGGCCAAGAAGTTCGTTGGCCGCGAGGACATCGTCATCCACCGCTGCGAGAAGGTGTCGGATGCCCTGTTCACCCCCGGCACCATCGACGTGCTGCATCTGGATCTGATCGAGGACATCAGCAAGTTCGAGATAGCAAAGGTCAGCGTGGAGGGCGGCAACGCAGCCTTCCAGTGCGTGAAAAAGGTCATTGAGCTGGCCATGGCCGGTGAGGTGGATGCCACCTGTACCAACGCCCTGAACAAGGAAGCCATGAACAAGGCACTGGAGTACTACCACGGCGAAAAGTCGGACGGCTACACCCACTTTGACGGCCACACCGAGATCTACGCTACCTACACCCACACCAAAAAGTACACCATGATGCTGGCTCATCATGACCTGCGCGTGGTGCACGTTTCCACCCACGTTTCCCTGCGGGAGGCCTGCGACCGGGTCAAGAAGGATCGCGTGCTGGAGGTCATCGAGATCGCCAACAAGGCCTGCAAGGATATGGGCATCGAGAACCCCCGCATCGCTGTGGCAGGTCTGAACCCCCACTGCGGTGAGAACGGCCTGTTCGGCCGGGAGGAGATCGAGGAGATCACCCCCGCCATTGAGGCTGCCAAGGCCGAGGGCATTACCGGCGTCGTGGGCCCCTGCCCGCCGGACAGCGTGTTCTCGCAGGCCATCGGCGGCTGGTACGACATTGTGGTGTGTATGTACCACGATCAGGGTCATATCCCCCTCAAGACCGTGGGCTTTGTCTACGACCGCGAAAAGCAGGAGTGGAAGGCCGTGGAGGGCGTCAACGTCACGCTGGGTCTGCCCATCATCCGCGCCAGCGTGGATCATGGCACCGACTTCTACCACGCCGGTAAGGGCAACGGCAACGAGCTGAGCCTTGTCAATGCCATCAAATATGCGGTCAAAATGACCGGCCGCGCCAACTAAGTTATCCCCATCCCAACCAATTCTTCATTTTCTTCCAGAGAGAGCCGCTGCACCCCGTACGGTGCGGCGGCTTTTTCTGGTTTTGGGGACGAACTCCCTCAGGGAGCGAACCCTCTCAGGCGCTTCCGTGCCAGATGAGGGGCAGCACCCGTTAGCCTTGCACGCCCTCTCAGGCGCTCCCGCGCCAGCTCTCCCAAGGGGAGAGCCAAGGTCTAAGGCTCGTTGCTAAAGTATTAGGTTCAATGAGGAAGTTTTCGGCAGTGCTCTTGGCTCTCCCTTTGGGAGAGCTGGCAAAGCCGTAGGCTTTGACTGAGAGGGCGCACGGCGATAGCCGTGACGGAAAGGGTGCCCTGTTTCAAAAAGCAACAAATCAGCCGAAACTAACCGCAATATGTTTCAAAAAGCGACACATTGCGGCAAAAGAATTGAACAAATTCTGAATATGTTTCAAAAAAGAACACAACGAGCCCAAAAATGATTGTGACGCACAGCGGAAAACTATATACTTTTAATCAAGAAAGCCGCATCGGAATTGTGCAAAGGGTCGGGCTCTTGCGCAACAGGTACTGCGGACACAAAAAAGGAGGAAACGTTCTATGACACTTCCCATGATCATTGCTCTGGCAGTGACTGTCCTCATGATCATCCTGATCATGGTGGATAAACTGCCCTTCGGTGCCCCCCCGCTGCTGGCGCTGCTGCTGCTGGTGGTGTTCGGCGTTACCGACATTAAGACCGCCTTCGGCGGTTTCGCAAACCCCACCATCGTCATGCTGGCATCCTTCATGGCCATCATTGCGGCCCTGCAGAAGACCAGCTTCATCGTCAAGTTCAAGCAGACCATGTTCAACATGGCCAGCAAGGGCGGCTTTAAGGCCTACGTCCTGCTGATCCTCATCGTTATGCTGGGCTGCAGCCTGTTCGGCACCGGTTCCACCGCCTACTATGTGCTGGTCATCGGCCTGCTGTCCACTCTGCCCTACTCCAAGCAGCTGCCCCCGTCCAGGGTTCTGATGCCTGCGGGCTTTGCAGCAAACCACCCGCTGTTGCCCTTCAACACCGCTCTGCAGTACGGCATCGTGATCGCCGTTCTGGAAAGCGCAGGCGTTGCGGCAAACGTCAATCTGGTCAAGTTCTCTCTGGTCAACCTGTGCCTGTCCATCGGCTTCCTGGTGTGGTGCATCCTGGCCTACAAGATCCTGCCGGACCACCCCATTGCCGAGGCCAAGGAAGAGGCTCTCCACGCCGGTGAGCAGAAGGTCGCTCTGACCAAGAATCAGGAGCTCATCACCTACTTCAGCTTTGTGCTCGCCGTTGTGGGCATGATCCTGCAGAGCAAGATCGGTGATGCAGGCTACGCCATCACCGGTCTGGCCGTGGGCGTCATCCTGATCTCCGGCGTCATGGACTTCAACGAGATCCGCAACTCCATCAGCGCACCCATCATCCTGATGTCCGCAGGCGTCATCGGCATTGCCGATGCTCTGGGCAACACCGGCCTGACCAGTCTGGTCGGCGAGACTGTTGCCAAGATGCTGGGCACCAACGTCAACCCCTTCGTGCTGATCTTCGCCTTCTGCATCCTGACCAGTGTGCTGGCCACCCTGACCGGTTCCACCATCGGCACCGTGTACGTCTTTGCTCCCATGGCCATTGCCACCTGCGTCAATCTGGGTCTGGATCCCACCGCAGCCGCTGCCGCTATCGTGGTCTCCGGCTGGTGCGGACACTTCCTGCCCATTGACGGTATGCCCGCCATGATTATGGGCGCCGGCGACTACAAGATCACCGAGTTCTGGAAGTTCACCATTCCGCAGTACTTCATCCGTCTGCTGGCGCTGACGGTGGGTGCTGTGCTGATCTTCCCCATGAAGTAACAGGAGAAACACCAAATGAAAAACACGTTTGAGCTGGAGCACGTCGGCATCAACACCGACAACGCAGGCGAGGCCGAGCAGCTGGCGCTGCTGCTGTGCAAGCTGTTCAACTTGGAGCCCCGCCACGGACAGAAGTCCGAGTTTGCTGGTAACTATTTCGAGTGCATGAAGAGCCCCTTTCTGGGCAAGAACGGCCACATCGCAATGCGCACCCCCGACCTGAAGGCTGCGATGGAGGAGCTGGAGGAAAATGGCTTCCGCTTCCGCATGGAGACTGCCGCCTATTTTGAGGACGGCCGCATCAAGAATGTGTATCTTGAGGGCGAGTACGGCGGTTTTGCCATCCACATCATGCAGAAATAACGCCAACTGACCGATCTTGTGCAGAACCGGGGATGGAGCAATCCGTTCCCGGTTCTGTGGTTCACGCCCCGCGAAAATTCAGAGGAGAAAAATTATGCTGGTTCCTGTATTGCTTTTTATCGTCGGTCTGCTGTTCCTGATCAAGGGCGGCGACTGGTTCGTGGACGGTGCTTCGGCACTGGCCCGGCGGTTCCACCTGCCGGAGCTGCTTATCGGCGCAACGGTGGTGTCCATCGGCACTACTCTGCCGGAGGTCATGGTGTCCACCATGTCCGCCGTGTCCGGCCATGGTGAGATCGCCTACGGCAACGCCATCGGCTCGGTCATCTGCAACTCTGCCCTGATCGCCGCCATCACCATCGCCGTCCGTCCGGGCAAGGTAGACCCCAAGACCCTGCGGGTGCCGGTAGCCTTCTTCTTTGCCGCAGCCGCCATCTACTGCGTGGCTGCCTACGCCATGGGCGAATTCACCCGCCCGCTGGGCTTTGTGATGCTGGCCATGTTCGTGGCCTACATGGTGGCAAACGTATTGCAGATGAAAAAAGCCCCTGCCGCCGCCGAAGCGGAGGCCGAAAATGCAGGGGAAGAGATGTCCCTTACCAAAACGCTGGTGCTGCTGGTGCTGGGCGCTGTGCTGATCGCACTGGGCGCAAACCTGCTGGTGGATAACGGCACCCTCATCGCACAGGCACTGGGCGTGCCGGAGTCGGTCATCGCGCTGACCTTTGTGGCGCTGGGCACCTCTCTGCCGGAGCTGGTCACCGCCATCACCTCGCTGGTCAAGGGTTGCAGCGATTTGTCCCTTGGCAACATCGTGGGCGCAAACGTGTTCAATCTGGTGCTGGTCAGCGGTATGTCCGTCACGCTGGCGCCCTTCACCGTGCCGCAGAGCTCTACTTTGTTCGGCATCAATTCCAGCCTTGTGCTGGAGATCCCGGTCATGCTGGCTGTCATGATGATCATGACCCTTCCCGCACTGAAGCGCGGCAAGCTGTCCCGTGCACAGGGCATTATTCTGCTGTGCATCTACGCTGCCTTCTGCGCTATCCAGTTTACCATGTGACATTCCCGGAGATACTTCCTTGCCCCCGGTCTGCTTTGTCAGGCCGGGGGTCTTCCGTTGTACCGGCAGGAAAGCAGTTTCATCATAGTGGTATCCTCCAAGACTTGATTTTTAGTGTGCGGCCACTCAAACCAATGCCGTCAAGCCGGTGAGGATAGGGCGATTTTATTTGTCGGAGAGTAAGTGCACGGTTTCTGCACGGATTTTGCACGGTTTCAAAACGTGCAGAGGGTGCTTCTTGCTGCAAAATCCGACAAAGGATGCAGAAATTACTGGGTGAAAAATCACGTTGCTTTGATTAAAAATAACGATGACTCGAAACTTCCATAAATTGAGACGAACCGGTGGCTTGCTCTCTTAATCAGTGGGCCCAGGGTTCGAGTCCCTGGAGGTGCACCAAACTTTGAACGTCAAATCGTAAGATTTGGCGTTCTTTCTTTATGTAAGAAAGCGGCTGCACACTTTCTGCACACCGTTTGCACATTTGCCCGAATCAGGGGCTTTTCTGCGCAAGGTTTGCATAGCCTGCTTTCCTTTGCATAAAAAGAAGAAATTTTAGGCGAACAAGGCTCTCGTCAACTCTCTGCGTTCCTCTGCATCCATCAGCCGGATAGCTTCAAGGATCTCCTTACCGGAGATTTTTGTTGCCGCCGGCTTTTCGTTTTGCCGGGGCTGGGGTGCTACCGGGGTCAGGTCTTGGGAATAGAAGTTTGCCTCGATCTTCTCGGTCAGTTCCAGCCGGGGCTTGTCCTGCGTATGGGCGTAGGTGTCCATCAGGACAGCAGCAGTTGCATGACCGGTGTTGCCCTGCACCGACTTGAAGTCGCCATCCGACTGCAAGAGCTGGTAGGTGGCACTGGAGTGACGCAGACCGTGGAACACGATCTGTTCAAACTCTGGATGCTCCGCTCTCCACAGGCGGTACCATTTTGTCATCAGCTCCGGTGCGATGGGCAAGCCATCCGGGAGCCGGAACAGCTGCCCGCAGTTGCTGTACTTTTCTGGGGCGTTCTGCTCGTCCTGCTTGAGCTTTTCAAGCCATGCCAGAAGCTCCGCTTTCAGAGGTTTGGTCATATACAGGATGCGGTTGGACTTCTTGGTCTTTGGCTTTTTCAGGATGAGAGAGGACTTGCTGCCCTCACGCCTGTCCGGGAAGGTGTGGTAGACCTGATTGGGGTCGAGATTTTCCAAAGCGTCCTTGTTGGCTCGCTGCATGGTCTTGCTGACTGAGATGGTGCCGCGCCCATCGGCGGCATCAAAGTCCAGATCACTCGGCTGCAAGCCGAGAATTTCGCCCTCACGGAGCGAAAGGATCATGCTCATGTGCACCGCTAAATGCAGGGCAGGGTTCTCGATGGTCTGCAAGGCTGCCAGCATGGTTTTCTCGTCCCAGATGGTGCGCTCCTCGATATTGACCTTGGGGGCATCACGGGGCAGGGGAATCTTGTGAATCAAGTCCCATTCCACCGCATAGGAAAATGCGGTCTTGAGCAGCGTGTGGACTTCGTGGATGGAGGTGCTGGACAGCAGCCGCTTTTTCTGCTTCTCGGAAAGCTTCTGCTTCACGCCGTGCACATACTGCCCGCAGGGGGTCTTGGCAAGGGTTGTATAGAACTTTTCAATGTCATAGGTGCGCAGCTCCTGCACCTTCCGCTTCCCGATATACGGCACGATAAGGTTCTGCACCATCGCCACGGACTGGGTGTAGGTCTTGGGGGACCATTTGTGCTTGGTGGACTGGATCGGAATCCACTTGTACAGCATTTCCTCCACCGTCATGGTGTCGGGGACGAGGAACGTGCCGTCCAGCAGTTCTTTCTCGACCGTGATCTTTCGCTCCTGCGCCTCCTTTTTGGTCTTGAAACTTTCCCATCCCTCGCAGGGCTTGCCGGAATGGTCTTTGTACTTGTAACGGACGGAGTAGGAATCTCCGCGCTTCATGATAGATGCCATAGATTACCTCCCTCAGACCGCTGCAAACCAGTTGTCGAAGCTCTGCTTGTTTACCCGGATGCTGGTGCCGATGCGCAGCACCCGGAAATCCTTCGTGGTGTTGCACAGGTTGTACGCCGCACGGGGAGAGATCGCCAAAAGCTGGGCGATCTCCTCTACCCGGTAAACAAGAGGTTCGTGCTTGGCTGCTTTGGTCTGGTCAGAAGATCCAATGGCAGGGGATTTAGACGCTTTCATTGTAACCGGGTTTGAGTCCATTTGCAAAATGTTCTTCGTATAATTTTCAGATTTTACAGAGGTGGTTTCGCTGGGGATAGTGGTAGTGCGGTTTTTTGTCATAGGCAAGTCTCCTTTTTTACATCTGGTTTGTTAAAGCTCAGAGTTCTGCTCGTGATGGCGGTCTTTGGGGATACTCGCTGTGCACTCCGGTTTCTGGGAGAGAAGAATTTCAAAAAAATTGCGCACACGCTCCGGGGCGTGGCGCAAAGCGTCCAGATAGGGCTGGACATCATTCCGCAGGTCACGGTAACGAGCTTGCCATTCGGCACAATCCCGTTTGGCAGCAGCCAACTGCTGTTTCAGTTGGCTGTTCTCAACATCTACGACATAGCCGTGTGCTGCCTGCTTTTTCAGGGAGGAAAATTCATCTTCGGTCAGGGAATAATTACCCAGCAGGGTACGCTTGCCCAAGGATTCCACATCCTGTGCGTAGATGAGAGCATCTTTTGTGACAGCGGCTTTCTTCTGAACAGCGGCGAGTTCCTTCTCCTTTTTGGAAAGTGTCTTGCTGGTCTGGGTGAGATGCTGCTCTTTCTGGTCGATCTGAGCGGTCAAGCTGTCCAGCCGTTCCTGTTCCCGCTGGACTTTGAACTGGGTGACGGTCAGGTGTTCTTCGGTGCTGCCACGCTCGCCGCGCTCCACATCCGTGTATCCGGCGTTGTGCATGTAGTCGAGGAAATCGTCTTGCAGGACACTGTACGACTTCTTCAGGACTGGCTTACCGTTCTTTTGCAGGACGGGCTTTCCTGATTCGTCCAGCAGGGGCTTGGATGCCCACTTCTTGCTCCGGCTGACCTGCATGACAGTCTCCTTGACTGTGCCGACCAGAGCCTTATCCTTGTAGCGTTTCGACCAGAGGATCTGCTTTTTGACTACCGGCACATAGACCACATGGAGGTGGTAATGGTAGACCTCCCGGCCTAGTGCTTCGGTCATGGCACGGTTGATCTCATCAGCGTGCATGACGGCGGAGAGGATATACTGCTCACCGCCCACGATCTGGACAGCGGCTTTATAGGCATCTGCGTAGAACTGCTTAGCGAACTCGTAGCCGCCATGGTTGTCAAAATAGGCGGAGTTGACATCAAAGATAAGCTCACAGTAGTGGGTGGCATCCGGTTTCAGGCCACGGGTGGAAATGGTGCCAGCAGCTTCCATCTGGGCGAACAGGTCGGTGTAGCTGGCGGTGGGCTTCTTGAAATGGACGTTCCATTCGGTGCGGTGGGGAAGAATGTCGGGGTTCCGATAGCTGTCCTTTTCACGCTCATTGTGCTGCTGAGTGTTACCAACGGCCTTGTCCGAAACGGCGAGATTCCGGACGCTTGTGCGGTCGATGCCATCGTTTCTTGCCAGAGGACATCCCTCCTTTCAAGGTTCATCGGGAGGTGACGGGGAACAGAGATGCACTTCTGCGGAAGTGTAATAACTCACTATGACACTTTCATCCCTGCGGTCTGCAAAGTGTAGTGGGGTCCTGCCGGACCGGCTCCCCCTTTGTCGCTTTGCGACATTTCCCCCGCAATGCGGGGGAATCTACCCCTCGGGGGAACGTCTCCTGCGGGAGAATTAAGACACCGTTCTTGCCGTTGGAATGGTGTCGGCTCCGTATACGGCGAAAAAGTTGTGTACGGAGAAAAAAGTGCCGTACGAGGTGTACGCTGTACGCAGAAAACAAAACATGACGATGAATCGAAAGATTGCAAGACTTTGCCGTACGGCGTACAGTACGTACAGACCGTACGGCATTATTTTGCAAAAATCGCTTTTATGCTGCCGGGTAGACAAGAGCTTCGATGCCCACGAATCCGCGTACCCTTCGGCCACCGGGCAGATAGATGTTGTTGGTTGGCTCGAGATTCAGCCGGACAGCGTTCTGGCTGACCTCTGAACTAAGCCGTGCTGCCGATACCGGGTGACAGGCATTATCCTCACACCACAGCTTGTAGATCTCGTAGAGGTCTTTGGAACTGATGGAGAAATCTGCCTTATAGCGAAAGTAGCCCTCCGAGTCCAGAAAATCAAGGACGTTGTTGCTGTTCCTTTTGATGGTCTCCAGATTGGCGGCAGCTTTGGGACTGACCGTGAACTTGTAGCTGTTCCGCAGCAATCGCTGCAAGCCATCCAGACACCACAGCAGGATGCCTTCCAATTCTGCGGACAGGGCTTCTACAAGGAACGGGTTATCTTCCCGGTTTGCTGAGCGGTCTTTGGTGGTCAGGACGAGCTGCCGCCGCCAGAAGCCGTCCGAATGGTCGTACAAGGCGGTCAGCGCACCATTGCCAAAGCAGAGAAACCGGGCGTAGATGTCGCTCTGGTAGCTCTGGATGCCCTTGCGTTCAACGTCCATCTTGGCTTCTGCGGTCACGATGGATTTGATATAGTTGGTCTTGGGCAGGGCGTTCATGTTCAGATCATCATCCACCATGAGCAGACGGTTCTCAAGGTCAGCACGAGCAAAGCGGCTGGTTTCAACTTTCTGGATGCTGCCATTGCTGACCGCATCGCCCATCAAGTTCTTCAGCACCAGACCGATGCGGGATTTGCCTTCACCGCCTTTGCCGAGCAGGAACATCATCTTCTGACCTTTGGTGCAGGGGATAAGGCAGTAGCCGAGGTATTCCTGCAAGGTAGGAATGTCCTCTGGCTCCAGCAGCTCATTCAGAAAGGCCAGCCAGCGTTCTGGCTTGGCAGCTTTCGGGTTATAGGCCACAGGCAGGCGGTTTCGGCAGAACAGGCGGCTTTCCTGAAACGTACCGTCTGCAAGGTGGTAGATGCCATTTTTGAGGTGGATGCAATCCACCTCAATGTCCAGCGGAGCTGAATAAGCGATGATACGCAGACTTTCCAGCAGATTGGCCACCTTCTTGGAAAGCCCATGAATGATAAATGCCTGAATCTCTTTCAGGATGAGCTGCTTCAGCTCGGCTTCATCTTCCACCGGGCCGTCCGGGGTAAAGAAGCGGTTCTCGATGCACTTCATAGGGTGATTGCGGATAAGTTCGTGACAAAACGTCACTTCGTCGATTTTTTCGCCGTCAAACCAGTCCGGCCACAGCGGATTACGAGGAGAACTTTTTCCCATAGGCATACCGTCCTTTCGGTTTCGTTACAGTTATTCAAGTGGTCAATTTGACCACTTGAATAACTGTAACAGGTTGATGAACTTCCGGTATCTCTCATCCATGAAGGGGAGAGAACTTTATTTGGTGGATACGTTACACTTATCCAAGTGCTCATTTTGAGCACTTGCAGCATCTGTAACACGTTTTCGATAGTCTTTTTGCCGACAGGCGCTGCTGCAATAGCGGGCATCTGCACGTTTGGGTGTGAATTTTTCACCGCAGCACTGGCAGACTAAATCTTGACGGCGCATTTGGCGGTATTCCCGCTGCCGCCGATTGTTGGCCTGATTGCCGCACCAGTAGCTATGACAGTATTTCTTGGTGTAGATTGTGGTGTAGAACACCCGACCGCAGCCGCCGCAGATGAGTTTGCGGATAGCGTATCCTCCGGTGGTAAAACCCGTTTCCTCATACGATTCTTTCAAATAATCCTGATTGTTCTGCTCCCATTCTTCGTTTGTCATATACATGGAGATACCCCTCCTTTCACTGGCGTTACGGAAAAACAATGTGGTCAATTTGACCACATTGTTTTCTGGTAACTGGGGAATCAACGTTTAGCCGTTCTCCCTGCATGGATTTCCTGCCCCCTTCCGGCGGCGTTTTCCGGCTCGCTCTTGCGAGGTCATCGCCGGGTATCCCATGCAGACGGTCATGCGGTTTTCAAGGTTCGTTGCTGATTTGGTAATAAAAAATCGCCACACAACAACCTGAACCTGACCATCCCTTCCGGGATGGCCTTAGTTCGGGTTCGTTATGTAGCGATAGAAAGTTAAAAACTTGCTCCGGCTCCTTCGGGAGCCGAGCTGGAACTCTAAGTAAATATGTTATATTAAATTGTTGGAATAGGTTACCACAAAAATCGAGCCATGTCAACAAAAAGTTTTGAGAACACGCTGATTTCGGCAGCTTGCAAGAAAATACAAGGGAAACTTTGGCAAAAAGAGAGAGGGCCGGACGATGCCAACCCTCTTGACAAAGCTTGATTGATACGTAAAGCGGTTTTTACTGGAAAATGCCTCCCTTCATTCGGGTCACAGTTGCGCTATCACAGCGCCGATATCCCCATGGATGCAGACGGACTGCCGCTTTATCTCCGGCGGGCAAACGGCCTGTCCCTGATTGATGCAGGCGTAGAATGCGTTTGGATTTTTAGCGGTCATCCGCCAGAACGGGTACTTGATGATGACCGGGGTGTTGTAGCCAACACCCAATTCCAGAAAGAGAATATTCTGCCCTTCATGACGGCGCAGAAATTCACTGTATTGCGCTGCCGCACGGTGCCATCCTTCGTCCTCTGCAAAGGTATCGTCTGCACGCAGGTTCATGTTCATGGGCCTGCCGCAATGCGGACAATGGGGCACAAGCTCCGATGGGATCTTTGTCTTGAGCGGTGAGGACTTCGGTACACTCAAGGAGCCATCCGGCATGATCTGATACCCCTGTGCCTTGACCATCTGCCGGATGAGCTTCTCATTATCAAAGGTCTCCCGACAGCAGGGCTCGGAGCACTGAAACAGACCGTAATCCCCCTGCGTGTAGAACAGGCGCTTTTTGTCAAAGCCCGCTTTCTGAAAGCAGTGGTCTACGTTGGTGGTCAGCACAAAGTAGTCCTTGTCTTTCACAAGAGAAAACAGGCCCTGATACACCGGCTTGGGCGCGTCCTGATAACGGTTGATGTAAATATAGCGGCTCCAGTAAGCCCAGTGCTCTTCCGGCGAAGAATATGGATAAAAGCCGCCGGAGTACATATCCCGGATGCGGTATTTCACCGCAAAATCCGCAAAATACTGCTTAAATCGCTCGCCATCATAGGTGAAACCTGCCGAGGTAGAAAGCCCTGCACCTGCACCGATGACCACGGTATCGGCATGGCGCAGAACCTGCCGCAGCGTATCAATCGGTCCGGAGCAGTCGTTCGTAGATTTTTTTGTCCATATCCTTGAAAACATTGAAGATCACCTTTTTTACACTGGTTTGCTTTTTGAGAAATTCTTTGACGGTCTGCACCGCAATTTCGGCGGCAAGCTGGTTGGGAAAGTGAAACTCCCCGGTGGAAATGCAGCAGAACGCCACACTTTCCAGCTCTTTTTCTGCCGCCAGCTCCAGACAGGAACGGTAGCAGGAGGACAGCAGCTCCCTGTCTGCTTTTGTCACTCGCCCGTTGATGATTGGCCCGACCGTGTGCAGCACATAGCGGCAGGGCAGATCAAATGCGGTCGTGGTCTTTGCCTGTCCGGTGGGTTCCGGGTGTCCCTGCTTGTCCATGATCTCCGCACAGGCAAGACGCAGCTGCACCCCGGCATAGGTGTGGATGGCGTTATCGATGCAGCCGTGGTTCGGGCAGTAGCAGCCGGTCATGCCGCTGTTGGCGGCGTTGACGATGGCATCGCATTTCAGGGTGGTAATGTCCCCCTGCCAGAGGTACAGCCCCGGCTGCAGGGGCACTAGGTCAGCCGCATCGGTGATGCCCTTTGCGGCGGTCTCCTCTTGCAGGTACGCGTCCTGTATTTGCAGAAAATCTGTGCCGATACGCCGTGGTTCACGGATATTCAGCAAGCCCCGCAGAAGCTGCCGCTGGGCGTCTGCGTCTGCCGGTATCCGTAGTCCCTGATACTCCGGGTGTTCTTTCAAAAGCATCCGAATGAGGATCATTCGCCGCTCACTCTGGTTCATGGTATTCGCCCGCCTTTCAAAACCGTTCTATAAAAACGCAGCAGTCTACCCGTTCAGAAGACTGCTGCGCTGTTTTTTCAAATCAGAACTTGTAGGGAGGGTTGCCGGAGAAGTCTGCAATGATGCCATGGGCATCCTCCAGATAGAACACCTCAAAGATGGGGTTGGCAGCCTCGCCGTACTGGCTCTTCACGATGGGGTTTGCGATGCACATCTCCTTGGCGGTCATGTTGTTCTCGAACACAGCCTTGCCATGCAGACGGAGCCATGCGTACTCCGGGCTGGAAACGGAGATCTCAATGTTGGGGTTTGCCTGCAGATCCTTGTAAACATCCTTCTGGTTGTTGGTGCAGAACCACAGCTTGCCGTCCAGCTCACCGGCAAACATGAAGGGGCGGCACTTGGCCTTGCCGTCACGGCCTACGGTGGCCAGATACTGCACCGGGTTTGCATTCAGAAATTCTACGACTTTCTTCATGAGATGTACCTCCATACATTGCTTTTTCCTGACAGCTTTATTGTAATGCGCTTTGTGCGGCTTGTGAAGTACGCACAATATCGTGGTATAGTTACCTGCCGGTAACCATCAGAACTTGCCGTTATCGTTTGCCCAAGTGGACTGGTCTGCAATGGTCTCCATCACATCCCAATGCTCGGCGATCTTGCCGTTCTCCACACGCCACAGGTCATAGTAAGCGGTGGGAACACCGCCGTAGGTGCCCTCGCTGACAGCCAGCACATAGTTGCCCTCGGCCAGCACCTGATGGGTCGTGGTGTAGATCATCTGAATGTTCTGCTGTGCCAGAGCCGCCAGCGCGTCCGTCAGACCGGACACGCCGTCCGCAATGTTAGAATTGTGCTGAATGTAGGTGTCACCGTCAAAGTAATCGGCCATCTTGCCGAGGTTGTGACCCTGCATCACGTCGTACAGGAAGTTGTTCACCAACGCACGGTTCTCCTCGGTCTTGTCCAGATCGGTGATGGTCATGGTGCCATCGGTCTGGGTGTGGCCGGAAGGATTCGCTTCGGTCAGGGCGGCGAGGTTGTCCCAGTGCTCTGCGATCTTGCCGTTTTCATCAAAGCGGAAGATGTCGAACGCCACCTGCTCACCGGCACCGGCAAAGTTGTAGATGGTCTGAAGGAACACCTTGTCGCCATCCTCAAATGCACGGATGTTCTGCACCGTGGTCTTGACCGGAGCCGAAGCCAGATACTCCACCGAGCCGACAAAGGCATCTGCGCCGGTGCCGTAGGCGAGATTGTGCTGGATGTAACCGTCTGCCAGCAGGCTGCGGGCGGTCTTGGTGTCGCCCGTTGCAAAGGTGTTGATGAGAGCCAGTGCCTTTTCGGTCTGGCTCTGCTCGGCCTGCTGGGACTGGCAGAACAGATTCTTCCAGCTGAATTCCTTCAGGAAGTCCAGCGGGGAGGCTGCACTGGCCGAACCGGCAAGGATCGTGGCAGCGAGGGTGAGAGAGGCGGCACTTGCAATCAACTTTTTCATAATGGATTCTCCTTTGGATGTTGCGATGAGGTGTTGATTTCTTTGGAACTTTCGTCCCTGTGATTGCATGATACCACGCCTGTGTCGATTATGGAAGTACACACAATATTGTGGTGTAGTTACCGGAAAGATACCATTGCGATGCTGCTTGCTTTTTTTGCGGTTGAACGCTATAATGATGCCGTAAAGCTGTTTGTGGTATCCGTGCATCCGGCACGATGACCATTTGAAATTCCTTTGGAGGTAATTATGGAAAAGGAGATCCTCAAAGAACTCCCGGCCTGCCCGGTGGAGACCACCCTGACCCTCATCAGCGATAAATGGAAGGTGCTGATCCTCCGGGACCTGATGCCGGGCACAAAGCGTTTTGGAGAGCTGAAAAAGTCCATCGGCCATGTGACCCAGAAGGTTCTGACCGCTCAGCTGCGGCAGATGGAGGAAAGCGGGCTGCTGACCCGGAAGGTCTACGCTGAAGTGCCGCCCCGGGTGGAATATACGCTGACGGAACTGGGATATAGCCTGAAACCGGTTCTGGATGCCATGTGGGCATGGGGCGAAGGGTATAAAAGCAGGCTGGAAGGAAAGGCGGAATAAACGAATTTGCCTGCGCAGTTGTGATATGCACAAAACAGAAACATCTGCTAACCCGTATCAAAAGCAATACGGATTAGCAGATGTTTGGTTCATTAGACTTAATCTTCCAGCCTGCCGTGCTCACATCCCAGTGACAGATAGTGCTCAATCCCTCCATCCAGCACAAGCTGGGCGTACTCCAGTGGCTTGTTATACAGCAGCCAGTCCAGTTCTGCCCGCTGTGCCGGGGTGTTGCCGTACTCGTTCTCGACAGCGATGCAGTCGATGGCAACGGCAGAGCCATCAGCGAACCGGGCTTCCACCCGGTTGGTGTCCATGTTGTAGCGGCAGGTAAGTAGTTTGTTCATAGGAAATCTCCTTTTATATAAGATGGTGTCTATTCGATTGTCCAAATCCCTGCCATGAATCGTAGTTGTTGATGTACATTTGATGCT
>ENA-OWZM01000401-OWZM01000401.1-human-gut-metagenome-genome-assembly--contig:-NODE-401-length-20152-cov-50.322_pt1 | contig 20152 bp, 10 predicted proteins | sample MGYA00249259_ERZ652113 | MGnify/ENA primary metagenome ERZ652113 (study PRJEB26925, sample SAMN05827264) | human gut metagenome | biome: ENVO:2100002; feature: ENVO:00000062; material: ENVO:00002003...
GAAAGAAAAGAGAAAATTCGAAGAAAAAGTGAGGATTCCAGATGAATCTTTCAATTTGCCGAGGTGAGTAGGAAACTGCCGGTTATTTTTATTTTATAAGGCCATTGTGCATCTTTTTCTCCGGATATGGGATTCATCCAGTGTTCCGTCGGGGCCCCCATGACAACCAACCACAAGTAGGCCAACGGTACATCCTTGGGAGCAATATACTTCACCACTCCTTTCGTGTTGTTTCCCATTTCCCCGTAAACGGATTTTCCTTCCCGAGTGACAGCGACAAAACCGTATCTCCAGCCGGCTTTCTCCGGGTGGACGGAATTGTAACCCTCCCTGCCTGCCTCCCCAAGGAACTCCACTTCCACGGCACTCCCCGGTTGGGGAACGGAGAGGGGGACGGCGTTGAAACCATAATTCTCGGGACAGTTTTCGGGTGCAACCCGGTACCATCCTTCTTTAGACGGATTCATTTTGCAAGTGTATTGGTTTGCGTACGGGCGTGTCTCTTTCCATACTCGCTTAAAATCCCAGTTGACAAAATGGCGGCAGGCGTCAAACATCTCGTTACAGAATTCTTTCTGTCCAAGACTGTTCAGCCGTTTGTAGGTAATGACAGGGTCCTCCCCACGTTTTCCCTGGCGGTACAGTTCGGCTATGAAAGGCAAACCGTGCCGGATTCCCCAGTATTCAAGCACATATGGTGAATGATAAATATTATCCAAATGCAGATAAGCCTTGTGGGTAAGGGTTTTGAACGCATCCCAATGATATTTCTCATCGGTCATCCAGTCAGGATTTACTTGCCAGAGCATCCATTGTGAAGTCATCTCGAAAAAGCCGCAACCACCCCAAGCCTCTCCTTGACCGTCGCAGGTGATTTGTGACTGGAAGCTATGCCCCAGTTCATGCGCGATACAATTCAATTTCTCGTCCTGTACCCGGTTGGGGGTGATCCAGAGCGCACCGATCTGTCCGTCGTAATCCCCGCCGTAGGCGGTTCCTTCTAAAGAATAGTTAATCATGACCATCATGCGGTATTTGTCACATTTCGAACCTTGCTTGGCAAACTGTAGCGTGTGGTAGAAATAGGTGTAGAAACTTTCCAGCTTTTCCTTCAGATTGGGCAGGTTCACCTTCATGGAATGCCCCTCCAGCTGTGGTGGGTTGCTGAGGTCATTGCCGAAGCCCTTCTCCCAGAAGATGATGAAGTTCTCGGTGTATGCCATACGGTGATAACTCCACTGACTTGCCGGATTCTGTAAATCCATGCCTTGAAGCTCCTTGGGGATATAGATAGACTTGCCGGAGGGTAGAGGGATATCGCTGTTTCCTTGTGCGTTGGAACAGGAAGTGATTATTATTGCCAGAAATAAAAAGAAGGTATGTTTATTCATATATAATTACTTTTTTTAAAAACAGGAACGGTTTTTATTTTCCGTTCCTGTAATATATAATAATCAAGAAATACTATTTTTTATTCATACGGTGCGGCATCTAGTAACGTTGATTTGTTTAACTCGTAACGTGGGATAGGCCACCAATAATTTTTTGAGGCATCGAAATTACGTTGCTGTACGGCTTCTGGGTTATGATAATATATTTTGGTTCCATTCTGCAATTTATAAATTTTTAATCCGGTAGGCCAATGTTCTTTGGAATATGTTTCTTCCATTTTCTTCCAGCGGCGTAAGTCAAAGAATCGTTGTCCTTCGAACATCAATTCTACAGTGCGTTCATATTCATATTCAGTCCGTATGTCTTTGCCTGTGGCATCCGGTAATAACGCACGGTTTCTGATAAGGTTGATGTATTTTAGAGCCTCGGCATTGTTACCTAATTCTATCTGACATTCAGCATAGTTCAAATAGATTTCTGCCAGTCTGATGAAGAACCATGGGGTAGTATCTACTACCGTATCGTCATAAAAGTTAATATGAGAAGATAAGAACTTTCGCATATTATATCCAGTTTTTGTACCGTTCCACCAAGTTTCTCCTGTACGTGAATCTTTACCCGGAATGACCCCTTTTGCTCCGGCTTCAAATAATTCGATTTCACGGTTTGAATCTCCGTATCCCCACAACATACCATCATAGAGAATATTTGCTTTCAGACGGATTTCTCTACCTTCCCATGGGTTTACATCTGATGCCTGTATAGTGACTTCTTTTTGTGTGGCTTCTCCAGAGTCGGGGTCAATTGTGGTTTGTAAAATCGTGAATGGTTTGGTTTCTGCCGGTTTATAAGGTGTACCATCAGCATTCTGGAAGAGTTCTACTATTTCGTAAGTGGGTTGCCACGTACTCCAGCCTTCATATCCGTTACCAGGTCCGGCAGGAGCTTGCATAACTAGGCTGGCACTACTTCCTGCAATTCCTTTTTCATCATAAAGTTTTTCGAAAATTACTTCCGGATTTTTGGAATCGAAGAACAGATCTGCATATTCATCACTATTCGAAACTTGTTTTAAAGAATAGATATTCATATCGATGACTGCTTTGTTTGCATCTGCTGCTGCCTGCCATTTTTCTCTAGAGGGAGTACCGAATAAGGGACTTGCTTTATAAAGCAATACTCGGCCTTTTAAAGCAAGGGCCGCCCCTTTGGTTGCACGCCCAAAATCACTTGCATCTTTATAGACTGTGGGAAGTAATTCAGCAGCTTTATCACAATCAGCAACAATAAAATCAGCTACATCATCCATATCTGCACGTTCCTCTTTGAATTCAGAATCCAAGTCATAAGTATGGTCAATCAATGGAATACGTCCATAGACACTATATAGCATATGATAGTAGTAGGCGCGTAAAAAGTAGCCCTGGCCGATTATCTGATTTTTCCATTCTTTTTCACTATCGGTATTGGCAGGCGTATCCATGATGTCTTCCAATAATTGGTTGCATAATTTAATGCCGCCATAATAATGTGACCACGTATTTCCTTTTCCTTCAGTCCACCCGGTATTATAGTTGTCACATGAAGCACGGCCTTGTGTATAGGTACTTGTTCCATAGTCGTGCATATGATAGGTTTCATCTGTATAATTACAGAACATTACGCCGTTTGTATTTTCTGCTTCCACTCGTAAATAACAGTAGTTTAAGAAACTTTCTGCCAGACTCAAGTCACTCCAAACAGCTGTATCTGTGTATGAGTCTAGTGGTTTTTGATCTAAAATATCTGAACAAGAAGGAAGTCCGAAACTTGAAAGTGCAAGTGCTGCACAAAGTAATATATGTTTTTTCATTTTGTACTTTAGTTTTATAGGTCATTAGAATGTAACATTAGCTCCGACTGTAATCATACGTTGGAGAGGGTAACCTCTGACTCCACCGGATTCCACCACATAACCATCTGTGTTTTTGAACATACCGGCCTCTGGATCACATATTTTCATACCATCAATGGTAAAAAGATTGTTACCATTAACATAAATACGTGCATTCTCAATACCTATGCTTTTAGTCCACATTTTGGGTAGTGTGTATCCTAATTCTATAGATTTCAGACGAACGAAGGAAGCGTCACGTAACCACCATGTAGAGGCTACACCATTCCATGCGTCACCATATGTCTGCTTGATGAATGCACGCGGCCATTTGGCTGTGGCATTTTGTTCTGCTGTATTTGTTTCTATCCAGCGTCCTTCATAGAAATCGGTTGCCATATTCATGGTCGGTTGAACCAATTGCTCTGCATCAGCTTGTCCTTGGAAAAATACATTCAGATCCCAACCTTTCCATGCTCCGTTCAGGGTCAGACCGAAGATTATTTTAGGTGTGGCCGATTTATCTAAACGTATAGCATCATCCCAGGTAATATTTCCATCTCCATTGGTATCTTGATAAATTAAGTCACCGGGCTTGGCACCTGCAATGTGAGGTGTGTTATCCACCTGTTCTTGTGTTTGATAGATTCCTAATGCTTTATATAGTACCATTCCGTCAATAGGATGACCGGTACGACGTTGCCATTCCGGAGTGGAAGCAGCTTCATCTTCGTATACAACTTTGTTATTGGCATAAGTGAAATTTCCTGTTATTCCCCATGAGAAATCACCGGAATGGTCACGATAGGTTGCAATGAGTTCTAGACCGTGATTTTTTACTTTACCCAAATTTTCGGCTGGAAGAACTAACCCCGAATAGGTAGGGATAGAAGCATTACGGGTAATCAAAATGTCATTACGGCGTGATTGGAAATAATCAAAATCCAGTCCGAACTTACCATCAAGGAATTGTGAAGAAAACCCTAGATTCCAAGTCTTTGCTTTTTCCCAAGTAATTAAAGGGTTGGCTGTACGTGATTCATAAATTGCTTTTACTACTTCATCACCGAAGCACATGGAGCTGGTATTGTTTAAATCAATGAATTTGTATTGTGACATATACTGATAAGCAGTTACATTGTCATTACCCATCATACCCCATGAACCTTTTACCTTGAAGAAACTTACTACATTTTTCAAGGGTTGGAAGAATTCTTCTTCTGACATCACCCAACCTAAAGAAAACGCTGGGAAAGCTCCCCAACGATGTCCCGGAGCAAAATTCATAGAACCATCATAGCGCATTGTAAATTCTGCCAGATATTTGTCTTTGTAGGCATAATTGATACGACCGAAATAGTTTTGACGAGCTGTTACATTCGAACTTCCACTATTATCCTTGTCTTTAGCTACATCGCTTCCAGCGAAGATTTCAGGAATAGTTGTTGATAAATAATTTGTACGATAGGCAGAAATACCAGTATAATCGTATTTACTTTGTTCGTAAGCTATAAAAGCATCTACATGATGTCCACCTTTAAAATCGTGACTATATCCTAAACGGGCATTCAAGGTAATGGTTTTATCTTTGTTGAACCATTGGTTAACACTGATGGAACCTGTGGCATCACGTCTGTTGATATAGGAATCTGTTGCTGCGTCATATTGGTAAACATCATAAGGATTATTTATCTGTTTTCCATCATTAAAATGAAAGTCTAGTGCGGCATAACCTTCTACATATAATCCTTTGGTAATGACGTCTAAGTCTACACGGAGTCTTGGCTTTAGGTTAAGAGTACTGTATGTCGTTTTATTAGTACCCGGTATATCCGTTACTTTTACAGCGGCATTGTTGGTTACTCCATCATAGCCTACACGTAACAAGCCATTAGGATAATAAGGAGCTGCCATCGGATTAGTGGTAAGAAAATAGCCAAACAGGTCTTCTGTAGAATATACACCACGATTCCTGACTTCCTGCCGGCCTAAAATATCCATGCTGAATTTTATTGCTTTCGTAATTTTTGCATCAAGGTTGGTAGTAAACTGATATTGGTTGTAGTCTTGTACACCTTTCTTGTAAATAGCATCTTGATACATATATTGTGCCGAAGTATAGAAAGATATTTTGTCATTACCTCCGCTGATAGCCAAGCTGTGTTGAGTTTTGGTAGCCCAGTCTTTAGCTACTTCACTCCACCAGTCTGTATTAGGATAGCGAATTTGATCCTCGCCACTTTGAATCATACCTAATGCTTCGGCAGAATAAGTGGCAGCTTCACCATGTCCGGCATCGTATTCATTTACATAAGTGGCATATTGGTAAGAATCCAACATTTCAGGGATACGGGTTGGCTGGGAAAAAGATACATTACCACTATAGTTGATTTTGACTTTCCCTTCTGTACCGCGTTTGGTTGTAACCAGGATTACTCCATTAGCGGCGCGTGCACCATAGATAGCTGCTGAAGCATCTTTCAAGACAGAGATAGATTCAATATCTTCGGGGTTAAGACGGCTGAATGACCGGTCGGCAATACCGTCAACGACAATAAGAGGGGAGGTACTTCCTAGAGTCCCTTTACCACGGATAAGAATGTCAGCGTTATCTTCACCCGGTTCGCCCGAACGTGTATTAGCAATGACACCTGCTGTTTTTCCGGCAAGTGTATTAGTAAGATTTGTTGCAGCCACTTTCTTCAGTTCTTCACCACCTACCTGTGAAACAGAACCGGTTAGTGTGGCTTTCTTTTGAGTACCATAACCTACCACTACTACTTCATCAAGCATTTCTGTGTCTTCCTTCAAATTGATGTTAAGTGTTTTTTTTCCGTTTACAGGAACCTCTAGCGTTTTATATCCCACATAGGATACAACTAAAGTAGCTTTAGCAGGAACTTCCAGCATAAAATTACCATCGAAGTCGGTTATAGTTCCGCTGGTAGTACCTTTTATCACAACACTGGCACCAATGATGGGTTCTCCATTTGCGTCTGTAATCTTACCATTGACAATGCTGTTTTGTTGTACTATCGAGGTAGCTTGGGTATTCTCCCTTGGTACTGCATAAGCAGCACTAATTCCAATACCCGCAGTAAGGAAAAGACAGGTTGTAGCCTTTAGCAATGTCCTGCAGAATAAGGCCCGGTTCTCATGTGTTTTCATTATAATTTTTTATTTAAAAGGTTTATATCTCAGTTCACTTTCCATTCAATCACCCCTCCCGAAGCTCCTTTCTGCAATTGTGCTGCAATTTTAAGCCCCTTTGTTTTGACAGGTTTGAAATCCAAACTATTATAGCAATCTTTTTTTACAGTATATTCAGTCAACGCCTCTACCTCTTTCCAACTTTCGCCTTCTTTATAATATAGTTTCCAGCTTTCCGGCACACGGAAATCCCCGTCATAATGGTCAAAATCCAACCAATACACTTGTACGTTCGATACGGTATAAGGCTGGTCGAATTCATAAGCCAGTGTTTCGACAGTACCGTTCTTCAGCCACCAATAGTGGTAAGGTTTCGAGATATCCGATGAGCGTTTAGGTTCCCATTGGTCATTTACCCCCCATGCCCATGTTTCCACCGAAGCCGATTCGGGAGCATCTTTCTGTATAGGAGCCTGTATCATCAGAGTACGTGCTTTGCTGGCAATAGTAGCTTCCGGAGTGGGGCGGGCATACTCGGCCGCTTCGGGAATCCATACAGCCATCTGGTCGGCACCGCGGTTGTTCCATGTAGAATAAGGAATTGCTTTGAAGGGAACATCTTTTACCTTACCATTCCTGTCAATTTCTTTAGCTGTACCGCTCAGCACCATTACGCCATTCAACAAACCGGCATCGTAAGAAGCCTCCATCGGAGTACCGTCGGGGATGAATTTGTTGAATACAGTACTGTCGGCCTGGTCTTGTCCTTCCAGACAGAACATAATAGGACCCCGTTCTATAGCCAGTTTGCCACGGTCATCCTCTACTTGGTCATTTGCTTTCACACGACGTACCTCCATAGGAAGATTGATTTCAACCACATCACCCGCTTTCCAGTTGCGTACAAGGGTGGCATAACCGTCATATTGCTTCGCATTGACTTTGGAGCCGTTTACAGAAATGCTGTAAGACGGGGCCTTGTCTGTAAATGAGTAGAGATCTGTGGGTACGGGAGCGTCTTGCGCCCATCCGGGGATACGCACACGCAAAGCAAACTCCTGTTCTTTTTCGGGAGTGACGGCAATACTTATCTTTCCGTCCCACGGATAGCCTGTAGTTTGTTCCACATTTATTTTATTACTTTCCGTTTCAATATCCGCCTTGCTTTGGATAAAGAGATTGACATACACATCATTGCCTTGAGTGGCATACATATAATAAGGTACTGAAGCCATGAAACGGGTTATGTTGCCCGGACAGCAGGCACATCCGAACCAGTGTTGGCGCTCATGCTGCCCCATGGATTCCAACGGATTGTCATAGAAGAACTTGTCACCGCTGAGTGATACGCCCGAAATGACCCCGTTATACAACGCGCGTTCCAGCACATCCGCATATTTGGCATCTCCCGTAGCGAGAAACATACGATGATTCCAATACACATTGGCTATAGAGGCGCAGGTTTCGCAATAGGCTGTGTGATTATTCAGTTCATAGTTCGGACCGAATCCTTCACCTTGTGGGCGGGAACCGATTCCGCCTGTGATAAAGAGTTTTTTGCCGGCCATATTTTCCCAAATACGGGTTAAGGCATTGAAATAGGCGGTATCATGAGTCAAAGCGGCTACATCTGCCACTCCGGAGTAGAGATATCCGGCACGGACGGCATGACCTACTATCTCGTCTTGTTGCAGGATGGGCTTGTGATCCTGACTGTATTCGCTCAGTTTATGTCCGTCTGTTCCTCTGCCGGTTTCTTCTACAAAATACTTGGCCGTCTGCAAATATTTCTCATCGCCTGTCACCTTATATAGTTTGACAAGAGCCATCTCGGCGATAGGATGACCGCTGGGACGATGGATCTGCCCTTCGCCGGGTCCGAAGACCTGACATACCAGATCGGCATTTTTGATAGCCACATCCAATAATGTACGTTTTCCGGTGGCGCGATAATGAGCAACGGCGGCTTCGTACAAATGACCGCTGTTATAAAGTTCGTGGCTGTTGATTTTTTCCCAGCGGTGCGTGCCCCACCAACCGGATAAACGGGTACATTGATTGGTTACACAAGTAGTAAGATAACCATCCGGTTCCTGTGCGGCAGCTATGATATGGATTACACTGTCCAGATAATGATCCAGTTTCCCGTCATATTTTACGGCCAGCGAGTAGGAAGCTCCTTCTATAATTTTATAGGGATCGGTATCGTCGAAAGAAAAGTCACCGCGATGCTCGCCTTTCATCAGACCACCCGCAATGGCAAAGTTATCGAACCGGCCGTTCTTTTCACATTCTTTGAAAGCGGATGGGATGGAAACGGTGCGGTTGGTTTCAATCCTCGGTGACCAGAAATTATCATCTAAATGAACTTGGGTGAAAGGAACTTCTTTGATAGGAGCATCAGGTTGTGTATAAGGTGTGCTACATGCGCATACACTTATTATAGCAATGCTGCTCCATACTATTTGCAATTTGTTTTTCATACTATATCTGTGTTTTTTATTTCAGTATCAACTATGTCAACAGATGCAAAGTAAGTGAACAAACCATTAAGTAGATAAAAGAAAAATCTATTATACTGCGAAAATCGTCTTAAAGATGATCAATCCATTTTCAACATAATAATATTGATTATCAGTATTTTATACTATTGTTATAGACAATTTTTTCATTCTATTGGACAATCGTTTTATCTTGTAAAGACAAGGATTAAGCAGATTTGTCTGTTTTTTGAGCTTGAATAGTTGGAGATACTTAATTCTTCTTAGAAAACCTCAATAAGATCCGGTGAAACTTTCCTTCTCTGATAATATAAATTAGATTGGCGTTCCTTATTCAATAAAAAACTTAATGATGCAGCTATGATATATGCGTATATTCGGGTTTCAACTGATAAACAGACTGTAGAGAACCAGCGGTTCGAGATAAATCGTTTTGCCAAACAAAGGGATTTCCAAATTGATGTGTGGGTGGAAGAAACGGTTTCAGGAACACGGTCAGCCAAAGACAGAAAGCTTGGCGTACTATTGAAAAGAATAAAGAAAGGGGATACATTGATTGTGTCGGAGATCTCTCGTTTGGGAAGAAGATTGATGGAAGTAATGAGTATACTGAATGCATGTATGTTGAAAAATGTCATCCTGCTCACGGTGAAAGAGAAATATGAGCTGGGAAATAATATACAATCTCAAATATTGGCATTCGCTTTTTCCCTTTCCGCACAAATAGAACGCGACTTGATTTCCCAACGTACCCGTGAGGGACTTGCACGCAGAATTGCCTCCGGACAAAAGTTGGGACGTCCCATGGGAGGACATAACTCGAAATATAAACTTACGGGAAAAGAAGAAAAAATTAAGGCTATGCTGGAGGCGGGAACCAGTAAGGCGGAGATGGCGAGGAAATTGAAAGTGAGCAGGAATACATTGGCAGCTTTCCTTAACAGAAACAGGACAGGGATTCCTTCCAACTGATAAAAGTGATATGTCTGTTATTCGTAATAAGAAGAAACAAAGCCTCTGATAGATTATTCTTACTTAAATTTCGGTTTTAGCATAAGGATATACATAAAGCACAAAAACGCTCTGTCACAGTAAAATGCACATTACTAATCACTTCCGGTGTAAAAGTCTCTCAAATCCCCTTCAATTGGTATGTCGGTGGGGAAACAAATCCGTTTTTGGGAATGCTCGCATTCGGGAATACCAGCGGACAAGATGTAGAGTCAGCCCCTCACTGCCTCCCGGCTACTCGTGGGCATCATAGTTCATATCTGACAGGATACTGTTTGTTTCGGCTATTGAACCTTGTTGCGTATGTAATAAGAACCTGTTTCTATCGTATCTTCACTCCGTTCCGTTTGATATTCCACCTAAGTGAAGCAACTATTCCACCCTAGTGAAAATGGCTGTTCACTAAAGTGAAATCGCCTCTTCACCTAGGCGAAGCAACGAACGCAGCCAGACAAAATATGCCACAGCTATGCTCTCTTGCAAGGAAGCGACCACAGCTATGGCACAGGAATTAAAACAACCTGTATACGTCAAGCCGAATTTGACAGCGGAGAATGGCAAACCGTTTCAAGGGGACTTGGAATCTATTTACACAGTATATCGTTGATTTACAGTAATATACTGTGCATGATTTGGAATGGTAATGTGCTGATGCAGAAGAAACTGATACGAAAAATCATCGAAAAAATGGCATCTTATCTTTGTAATTACAAATGAACAATTTTGTACTTTCGATGAAAACGTGGATAGAACGGACGAATGAATGCTTCCATTGTAAGGGCAGACACTGCCTCTTATCGATTACAATTCTTCGCAAACAACCATTTCCATGCCTCGGTATACAATAATGATTTTATGTAGCATGGTAGGACCTATCGCTTTCTGCACAGACTCGCTCGAAGCGTAGCGTTCAGCTTGTTCAATGGCTTGTCGCCTTAATTGTTCTATCCGTTCGCTACTGTCTTTTCCTTTGGCATATTTCAGTTCGATGATGTAGGAGTGGCTCATGTCTTTGTAAATATCCAATAACGGATGCAAGAACAGGTTGACGTATCCTTCCTGACTGTCTTTCTCGGACACAGGACGATAGAAAGGATTTTGTGCGGTCATGGCAAGAGTAAAACCATGAACAAAATATTCACCTTTCTGCTTGTCCCGTTGCGAGGCATAACGGTGCAGGCATCCGGCAATGTATTCAAAATAAGGTTTCCATTTGCCATCATAAGCCAGCCCTGAGGCAAGCTTCCTCTTTTCATAACTGTCGAAAGTCAAGTCGTTTTCATGATAAGTATCCAGAATGTAGGCAAAGAGTTGTTCACGTACCACCTGGTTAGGGATGGTGAGTTTGGTTTCTCCTTTATGCATTCCGCTGATGGTCAGCATTCCGAAGTAGAAAAGCAATCAGTTCTATCAACTCGTCTACCGAATGATTGAATGGGCATGTTGTGGAGTAATACTCCAGCATATCCCGTACATCTTTTTCTGTGAATCCTGTCATTTCATTGAATTGTGGATTCAGCGTGTAATTGGTGCCGATGTTGAATCCGCTGGTCAGGTCGTCCATGGATAGATAATAAGATAAGAATTGCGTTCGGGAGTGGGGTGTTGTCCATGGTAGTTTTATCCGTTTACGATAAAACAATACCGGGTGACTCATATTAACATCTTCACATGCCAAACTTAAAATAAAACATGCAGTAATATATGTGTATAATTATTTTCTTCTTCTTCCTGTCAAAACAAAGGGGCTTAAAATTGCAGCACAATTGCAGAAAGGAGCTTCGGGAGGGGTGATTGAATGGAAAGTGAACTGAATGAACATATAAACCTTTTAAATAAAACTGTATGATGAAAACACATGACAATCGGGTCTTGTTCAGCAAAGCATTGCTAAAGGCCGCAACCTGTCTTTTCCTTACTGTGGGTGCAGGGATGAGCCCTGTATTTGCACTGCCGGGAACAGCAGAGTCTATGAAAATGGAAATTACACAGCAAACTGTAACAGTAAGCGGTGTGGTGAAAGACAAGAAAGGGGAACCTATCATTGGTGCCAATATCATGGAAAAAGGAACGACCAACGGTACCATTACCGATTTTGACGGTAAATATACGCTGAAGGTAAAAAGTGCCCAGTCCGTTTTGACAATATCTTATATTGGCTATAAGACCCAGGAAATTCCAGTCGGAAATGGTGGTAAGAAAGATATTACCCTGCAAGACGATTCCGAACTGATGGATGAAGTGGTTGTAATCGGTTATGGTACGCAGCGCAAGGGAGATGTAACCAGTGCGGTGGCTTCTGTGAAGGCCGAAGACTTTACAGCAGGTAAGATTGGAGATGCAGCCGAACTGATTAAAGGTAAAGTGGCAGGATTGACCATTGCGAAAGGCTCCGGTGATCCGAATGCGGAATCTACAATTCGTTTGCGTGGTGTGATTTCATTGCAGGGAGGCTCTACTCCATTGGTATTGGTGGACGGAATAGAAGGTGGTTTAGGAACGGTTTCCCCCGAAAACATAGCTTCTATTGATGTGTTGAAGGATGCTTCTGCGGCAGCTATTTATGGTACACGAGGTGCTAATGGCGTTATTTTGATTACTACAAAAAACGGCCAGCGCGAGTCGCGTACGGCTGCCAATTATTCCGGGTATATGTCTCTTTCCAAGTTTGGCAAGACGCTTGATTTCTATGGAGCAGAGGAAATCCGTCAGGGATTGACAAACTATGCTGATAAAGGGTATGATACGGATTGGTTGGATGCGGTATCCCGTACTGCATTTACTCATAACCATAATTTTAATATTTCCGGAGGATCAAAAAATACCACTTATTCTGCGGATTTTACGTATCGCAAAGAGGAAGGTGTGTTGCTTGAGACCTATAATGAAGAGATGAGAATGAGGTTTGATGTTTCTCACTGGATGTTAAATGATATGTTGAAAGTGAATTTCAATATGGTAAAGACATTCCATAAGAATGGTCCGATTGATGCGGCAGGTCTGGGTATTTACCGACAGGCTATTATGCGTAACCCTACTGAACCCATCTGGAATGAGGATGGAACTTTTTACGAGAATTTTGCCGTAAATTATTATTATAATCCGGTAGGTATCATCCGTGAACAGGATGGTAAATACAATAGTGAGAATACCCGGATGACGGGGAATATCACCTTTGAACCGATTAAAAACTGGCAGACCAACCTCATGTTAAGCCGTAGGGTTACTAGTGATCATAATCGTGGATATTATACTTCCGAATATTTTTCACAGAAGAGCGAGAATCACACAGGATATGCTTATCATTCTCAGAATGAATATACCACAGATAATCTGGAAGTTACTTCTAAATATAATCATACTTGGAATAAACATCGTTTTGATGCATTGGTGGGATATAATTACCAGTATAATGTAAATGAAGGTTTTGGAGCTAATAACTATGATTATCCAACAGATTTTTATCTTTGGAATAACTTGGGATTAGGTACAGCTTTGAAAGATGGAAAAGCCGGCATGAGCAGTTACAAGAATGACAATACCTTGATTGGTTTCTTCGGACGTGTAAGCTATGGTTACGATAATAAATATAATGTTCTGCTGAGTGTACGCCGTGAAGGCTCTTCCAAATTTGGTGAGAACAATAAATGGGCTACTTTCCCTTCTGTTTCTTTGGGATGGACTATCAGTAACGAAAAATTCATGGAAGGCCTTACGTGGCTGAATAACTTAAAGTTACGTGCCGGTTATGGTGTGACAGGTGTCATTGTAGGTGACTCTTATAATTCATTAACCCGGTATGAGTATGGTTCTCCTTATTTCTATGATAATGGCGTCTGGCATCAGGGGTTAAGCGTAAAATCCAATCCTAATCCTGATTTGAAATGGGAAACTTCCAAGGAATTTAATATTGGTCTGGACTGGGCTGTATTGGATGAACGCCTGAGTGGTTCTATTGATGTATATCAGAAGAAGACTTCGGATATGCTATATGATTTTACGGTACCGACTCCTCCCAATTTGTATAACAAGACTTTGGCTAATGCCGGCAAGATGCGTAACCAAGGTATTGAAATTGCTGTCAATGCCATTCCTGTACGGACAAAGGATTTTGAATGGAAAACCACAGTTACCGCCTCTCATAATGCGAACAAATTATTGAGTCTTTCAAATGACTTGTATGAGACTTCAAATCAGATAGATCATGCTTATTTGGGTGAACCTATCAGTCTTTCTACCCAGCGGATGGAAGTGGGGAGATCTATGGGACAATTTTATGGCATGAAGTCCGTTGGTGTTTCAGAAAACGGACTTTGGATGGTTGAGAATACGAAGACTGGTGAGATTGAAGAGTTTACAGACAATATGCTGTCTAATGATGACTACCGTCAATATTTAGGGAATGCTCTTCCTAAATTGTATTTGGGATGGAACAACTCGTTCAGATATAAAAATTTTGATTTATCTTTCCAGATGACAGGCCAGTTTGGTTTTAAGATTCTGAACGAGCCTCGTGCTTATTATGAGAACAACTCGATCGCTTATAATCGCTTGAAATCTGTGCAAAAGGCTCCTTATGGTGGACAATATACCTTATCAACAGCCCAAAAACAGACTTTTGTAAGCTATTATTTGGAAGATGGTGATTTTTTGAAAATGACTAACATTACGTTGGGCTATAACATTCCATTGAAAAGCAGTAAGTTTGTGAAAAATATCCGGGCTTATGTTTCTGCCGATAATTTATTCTGCATTACTGGATATGATGGATTGGATCCTGAAATGTCAAATGGTGATATTTGGTCTTTGGGTATTGACTGGCGCGATAAATATCCTTCTACCCGTTCATTCACTTTCGGTCTGAATGTATCTTTCTAACTTTTAAATGAAGAACTAACATGAAAACAATATTCAATAAAGCACTTTGGGCTTCAGCGATAGGAGCTTGTACCTTGTCTTTGGGCAGTTGTACAGATTTGAGCGAAACGATTTATGATACGATTGCTTCCGAGAAGTATGAGTTTACAGAAAAAGACCGGGCGGCCATGTTTGCTCCGGTATACAGCAGTCTTCGTGATGTGTATTGGGGATGGTATAGTTATGCCGATATGATGGACCAGTCGTCCGATTCATGGTGTATTCCTTATCGGATCAGTATCGGCTGGGGAGATTTGTACGTGTCTATGCACAAACATCAGTTCCATTCACAGATAGCCCATTTCAATGATACATGGAACCGTAACTATGCCGGTATCAATGCCTGTAACAAACTGTTGGCAGATGAAGTCATTGCTGCTGATATAACCACTTCTTCGCAATTAAGGGCTTATCGCGCTCTTTATTATTATATTTTATTCGATTTGTTCCGCAACATCCCATTGGATACGCAATATGAACATGAAGACGGATGGTTGCCCGAACAGGCAACTCCCCAACAGATGTGGGATTTCCTGATCAGTGAGTTGACGGATGTAAAGGGGAAATGTGGAACAAAAGTAGAAATGGGTAAGCTGAACGACTATGCCATCAATATGCTTCTGGCAAAAATGTATTTGAACCACAATGCATGGTTCAATGATTACTCTGATAATTCTTATTACGGAAAGGCTATTGATGAGGTAAATGAAGTGATTAACAGTGGCAAGTTCTCTTTGGCTCCGAATTATTCGGATAATTTTAGAGAAGATATTTCCGGTTCGCCTGAAATTATCTTTGGTATTCCGTTTGAATTCAATTATGCCGGAGGTAACTATATGGCAAATATGTGGATGCATGTAGCCGGACGTGCAACGTGGCAGTTTAACGGATGGGCTACCGGTGGAGCGGCTGTTCTTCCTCAATTTCTGGAAACATACGATGAAAAAGACAGTCGCTATAAAGACTGTTGGATATCAGGACAGCAATATGACTATGCCGGTGCTCCCATTTATGTGGACAGTGAACCTTTGGTATATACTCGGGAATTACATAGTATAGACAATCCCGGTTGCTATCCCTTTGAAAGTGAACGCTTGGTGAAATATGAAATACTTTCAGGCGACTATGGAACTTCTTATGATGATGTGCCTTTCTTCCGTTTGGCTGATGCTTATTTTATTAAAGCGGAGTGCTTGCTTCGTTTAGGTGGTTACAATGGAGAAAGCGAGCAAGTGGCGGCCGATTTGGTAACAGCTGTACGCCAACGTGCCTTCAAGTCCGATCCCGGTAAAGCAACGGTTACTGTAGCTCAATTGAAGGGTGGCAGCCGTTATAACTACGGACATCGGGAGAATCAGGGAATCATGGGAGAAGCCGATAACTGGATTATCACAGAAGAAGGGGGCGATGATATTGAACTGGGTGGTTTGTTGGACGAACTGGCCTGGGAGTTTGTGGCAGAGCATCACCGTCGTCAGGACTTGATCCGTTTCCGTATAAACGGAACCAATCAGAATGTATATAATGGCAAGTCATGGTTTTGCAAAGATGCGAAGACGGATAAGACAGACAGGCATTGTGATATTTTTCCGTTACCTAAGTCTGCATTGGATGGCAACATTAAGTTGAAGCAGAATCCGGGATATGGTGGTGCCGAATAATGAATTCATTAATTAAAAAAAGAAAAGTACGATGAAAAAGAATTTTATATATGCTTTAATTGCTTGTTTCACTCTGTCACTGGCTGCATGCAGTACGGATCCGGAGGATGCTACCAGCAAGCATGTGTACGGGGAGAATGAAAATCCCTATCTGAAGACCAATGCGGATGCTGTGGTTTCTACCAAAGCAGAGTTTCCCATCAGCCGTTTGGAAGCGAAGACGGTTAAACTGGCTGATTATGCAGAAAAGTTTCATACGTATTTGGGGATGACGGTAGATGAGACGTTGGCTGCATTGTCTAATGGGAGTGTGGTGTTTTATCCTATCAATATATCGAAAAACTGTTGGAATAGAACAGCTCCTACCAAGGGTACCAACGGTTGGTACTATAATACGGCAGGCGGTGTTTGTGATGCAGCTTCTGGTATAGCTAGTATTGAGTTGGATGCAACAAAGAAGGAGCTGGTTCTTAATGTGCTCGAAACCGCTTCTGTAGGTACAGCTATCTCCATTAACGTTGGATTTGCTATAAACAATGGTGCAAATTTTGATGATTATGTACGTTTTGCTTTTGATGTGACCGTTACTGATCCGGGACGTATTGTTGTTGCCAATACTATTCCAGCAGGTGACTATTCTGCATTTTCTATTGAATTTGCAGATTATCAGGAGGTGATAGAAAGTTGTTTGGGGCTGACTTTATCTGAATTCATTACCGCTTGCAAAGAACCGGGAGGCCCGATTGCTCTGTATATGGTCGATAGTGAATCTGGTGAATGGAATACTACTAGTGATTATACTGCTGGTGGTAGTGGAATAGGTTATTGGCTGACTTCTAATTTAAAAGTAACGAATTGGAGTGATGATGGTTCGACTGGTAGTGTTTTGTTTGTTGAAACACAAGAGAATGGTGATATGGTTAATATAGGTCGAAATCCAGCTTCAACTTCCGGTTCTGTTTTTAATGTAAATTTTGTATATGCGCTTAAGGAGGATAATAGTAAATTCGTAGAGTTTATTGTTAAAGCAACGTTGGAATAATATTTTATCGAGGGAAATCAGTATCTATAATGGATATTGGTTTCTCTTTTTTATTTAGTAAATTCAGAAAAACAAATGTGTGAAAATATTATTATTAAGAAGTCTTTTAGTGACTTTATTAGGATATTTTAGCTTTATAAATGTTTTAGCTGAAACGAATGACCATCAAAAACTTTATATATGTGTTAGTGGTAATGGGGTAAATATTGACTTTACCGCAGGCATTTAAATGGGACTCCAATAAAAGCTATAATTATGAAGAAATTATTGTGCAAAGAATTACTATTTGCTTTATCCATTTTTTGCTGTTTCTTTATTGCCTTCAGCAGTTGCAGTGACAGCGAGGATGAAAGTATTATCCTCCAGCTCACCCTAGACAGCAGTCAGCAAAGCAAAACACTATTTTGGGATGAGACAGAAGCTTCCGTAAAGTTCTCCGCTACCGGTCCTTGGACAGCCACTGTAGAAGATGTAACCAGCCGTGCCACCGATTCCAGTTGCACTTGGATTAAACTGCCCCGATATGAAGGTGAGGCAGGCGAAATTTCATTGCCCATGTTGTTGCAGAAGAATGATAGCGAAAACTATCGGGAAGCAACTCTTGTCATAGTATGCGGAGAATCCGAAGTAACCGTCCATATCCGCCAGGAAGCTAATCCCAATGCTGTGTTAACCTTGAATTCGGCTGATATCAAAGATTTTGATAAATATTACAAACCTATTGAGTTTAGTAATATGAATATGCTTCGCAGTGATGCGCGCTGGTCATGGTGGCGCATGAAGCAAAGCGAGCATTTCTTCGTGTTTTGGGAACCGGGGTTCGGCAACGATCCGGGAGCAGAGTCAGTGCCGGAGGTATTGCGTGTAGACATTGATGATTTATTGGCAAAGGCCGAACAATTCTACCGGACAAATATCGAAACCTTGAAGTTTGCTGACACTGGGCAAAACAAGTCTTTTCTGGATAAATATAAGATGGAGATTTACTTGCTGTATCAGACTGAGTGGCTTGCTACAGGTTCCGGTTACGACAATACAATCGGTGCATTGTGGGTAAATCCCAGCACCTGCCAACCGGTAGGTTCTACCATTGCGCACGAAATAGGACATAGTTTCCAGTATCAGGTAAGTTGTGACAAGATGTTGAACGGAGAGGCGGACTTTTCGCAAGTAGGATTCAGATACGGTTATGGGTCGAGTGGTGAAGGTGGAAATGGCTTTTGGGAACAATGTGCGCAATGGCAGTCGTTCCAATATTATCCGGCGGAGCTGTTCGGTTACCATGTAGATGTGTGGAAAGCCAATTACCATCGCCATTTCAATCATGAATGGATGCGTTATGCCAGTTATTGGTTGCAATATTACTGGGCGCAGAAACATGGAGTCGATGTGGTAGGGAATGTCTGGACACAGTCGCGCTATCCGGAAGATCCGCTCATGACTTATCAGCGTCTGTACTGTAACAATGACTTGCAAACACTTTATACGGAACTTTATGGCTACGCTACCCGTATGGTGACTTATGATATGGACGTGGTGCGGAATTATGTCACAGAGACCGCTTGCAATTATACAACGAAAATGTATGATGCAGCCGGAGGATATTATCAGGTAGGCTATGCCAGCTGTCCGGGCACTACTGGATTCAATATCATTCCATTGAACGTTCCCGAAGCCGGAACAACGGTCAAGGCGAATTTTGCCGGACTGGCTGTGGGATGTGCTTTGGCAGAAGAGGATCCGGGAACGACATTGGATGCCGACGGCAATGTGGCAGGTACGGCTACCGCTTACAACAATAATGGTGGCAATACGGCAGCCGGATGGCGATATGGATTTGTGGCTATTGTGAATGGAGCTCCACAATACGCATCTATGAATAAGGAAAATGCAGGAGTGGTTTCTTATACGATACCGATCGGAACAGAAAAATTATGCCTAGTGGTAATGGGCGCTCCCGTTCAGTATAAGTCACATCCATGGAATGATGATGAGACTGACGATGAGCAATGGCCTTACAAAGTAAAGTTTGAAGGAACGGACTTGCTTGGCAATTTCTCTATTGACGAGACGGCTATGCCTAAAGATATTACATTGACATTCGATGTGAAGTGCAATGCCGGTTCCGAGGATTATCCACAAGGAACGGTGGACCTGAAAACAAATAAAGATTTGGCACAGGCGTTTGTCATGAAGCCTGCCGTGTTGGAAAGTAAACTGGCCAGTGTAGGTACAGAACCTGCCGAGGACAAAGTGGTTATCGCACTCAGTCAGACTGACGGCACTTTTGCTTACACTTCTACTGCCAATAACGGATTTTGGTGTGAAGCCAATGGCAACGTAGGCAACTGGGGTGATACGGCACCGGTCTATGTAGAATTCAGTGGACTGACCATGACATACGGACACCGGAAAGGAGTAAGTGTTGCCGGCCAGAAATATATGTTGAAACCTACTCTGATATATACCAGAAATGGTGTACAGTATAAAGCGACTATTGTGTTGAATATGCAATTTTAATAGCTGTTTACATCGTACACCTCCAAGAGGATAAAAAAATAGTCTAAACGAATGGAAGAATAGTACAACCGCCTAACTGTCAAAT
>ENA-OWZM01000409-OWZM01000409.1-human-gut-metagenome-genome-assembly--contig:-NODE-409-length-19684-cov-60.2309_pt1 | contig 19684 bp, 10 predicted proteins | sample MGYA00249259_ERZ652113 | MGnify/ENA primary metagenome ERZ652113 (study PRJEB26925, sample SAMN05827264) | human gut metagenome | biome: ENVO:2100002; feature: ENVO:00000062; material: ENVO:00002003...
TTTTTATTGCTTATTATCCGCACCCAAAAAGTTGCATTTATAAGTTGAACTCAAGAAACTTAATCTACATTACAATGATGAATCTTAAAAATCAGCAAATCAAAAGTTCTCTTTTACTTGTCTCCGCTTTGTTTTTCAGCTTGCCATGTTTTTCCCCTTTCAGTCTTATCGCCGCCGAACACAATAACCCAAGCACAAATGCAATAACACATACTGCAACTGTAGCCGAAGATAACTCCGGCATCAACATTTGGGCTATCACAACAACCGAGTTTAAACTTACAGGTGAAAAGGATGTCAGGAACGTAAAAATAAACTGGATGCAGCGGGAAGATGCAAATCTGTATAAAATATACAGAGATGGAAAGTTGATAGGTGAAGCTAAAGGCGACACTTACGATGATTATGATCTACCGGTGGGGAAAACATATACTTATCATATTGAAGCATACAAAGATGGAAATAATAAAGTCGCAACCACTGCGTCTCAAACAGCCACCACCTTTGCTCCTACCGGTGAAGTTGAGGTTTACGATAATATAAACGGGAAATATATTGCCAAAGGATCTGCAGACAAGCCCGGTGGCATGAAAATAGGTAATCTCTATTTCTCCTACAAAATGGAGAATATCGACAAGGTAGTAGATGAGAAAACACTAAAGGGATGGGCCATTTTTGAGAGTTACTCTCAGACAGGGCTTAAGGATAGCTGGAGTACTCCACGGGAACTAGCTTTCTACCCCAATGTTAAATTCGAAGGTATCGCTTTCCGCTACAATAAAAAAACAAACAAAGTAGTGTTATCAGCACATTATGAAGACGGTCCGGGATACACAGCTGCTAAAATATATCTGGCACAAATAACTCCAAAGGGAACGGTTGAAGTCGGTACGATGGAAAGACCATTGGGGCATGATTCAAGAGACCAATCGCTTTTCGTAGACGATGACAATACGGCATATCTGCTTTCCGCTACTAATACGAACAGTGATATAAACATCTACAAACTGGATGAATCATGGACAAAACCAGTCTCATTGGTCAACACGATTTGTAAAGGGGAGCATCGAGAAACTCCTGCTATCATAAAGAAAGACGGAGAATACTACTTCTTTAGTTCAAAAGCTTCCGGATGGTATCCGAGTCAGACAATGTACGCATCCACCACTGATTTAGGAGGAGCATGGACCTCATTGAGAGAAATCGGAAGCAACTCTACCTTCGGTGCCCAGTTCAACAACATCAGAAGAATCGGTACTGATAAATCAACTTACGGGGTATGGAGCTATCATTGGGGAGCACAATACCATCACAAAGACCCGGATGGTAACTTTCCAAGAGTCTCTGTCGCTTCATTCAACCAAGGATATGCTTCAATGGATTACTACAGATATCTGGAGTTTGACGAGAAATACGGCATCATTCCCGTTCAAAATGGGAAAAATCTCACATTAAATATGCCCGTAACTTCTCAGGTTAGCGGTGCAAAAGGGGTAAAAGCCGATTGCATCACCGATGGAGCCGATCTGAATTCTTCCGACTTTTTTCAAAAGAGTTCAAATTCTCCTGTTGGTGCCCCACACCTGTTCGTTGTCGACATGCAGAAGAATGCCAAGATCTCAGAAATAAATCTTTCTACAAGATTAGTCAATGGATCTGAAGCTGCTTATAAATACACAGTCGAAGGCAGTCAGGACGGTAAAAGTTATAAGATGCTCATTGACGGTAGAACGAACTGGCAAGTAGGCTTTCAAATCCTCCCCATTGAGGACGCGACACCCTACAGATATCTACGCCTGCGCGTTTATGGTGTTGTCAACGTACATACAAACAATTCCGCAATGTGGGCTGACGGAATTTATGAGTTCGCAGCTTTCGGAATGCCACAATAATTTCTCTAAAACAGAATTACACAGTTGCACTACCTACAAAAGTATCTCCAAATCTTTTTTCCAACAAGAGATACTGTTTTATAACGTCTGCTCCATATTCATGCAAAATCCCATTTTGAAACCACTCTTGGCATTCAAAATGGGATAACACAAACAAAACAAACAATATTGGAGCGATTTTCACAAACAGCTACCTTAATCTAATATTTCATAACACTTATTAGTCACAATACCACATTTCAATGATATTGCTGAGCAAAAATACAGTTTCAAGATTAGATAAGGAACAAGGATTCTAAATCAGTTATTAATAATAATATATTTATATATAAAGAATTGTATTCAAGTTATTAAGAATTGTATCTGCAGCTATATAAAAAACGTTATTTTAGTGCAAAGCAGAATAATATAAACCACTGTTTTACAATATTATATTTCGTCTATACCCATAGTAATACAAGTCTATACCAAGATATGAACCAATTTTAATAATCAATTCCGGCAAGAAACACCAAACGCTCAAAACAGTTCAAGTTTTTTCTGCCAAATCATAAAACAGAGGGATAAAAACAAATTTTCTCTTCTCTTAATTCAACATCCAGGCATGAGTAAACAACTCATAAAATCAATCTGAATACATCTCTCCCCTTCTTCCTTAAAAATAAATATCTATATTGGGGAAATATAGAATCAAATACAGTTTATTTATGACTGATACTATTTCTTATCAATATTCCAATCTGTCTCCGAACAAGTTTATTCCTTTCACCGTTTACAGATACTTCGGCTCTTTCAACAAACTCCCCAAAAGAGTGGAAAATATGACTATTATTTAGTAATGTGTGGACAAAAAAACGCCTTTTCACCGGTAAAAAGCCTACATGCAATCTGTATCGTCTTGGCATGCAATCTACCAAAGGTGCCGCATTAAACACTCTACTCGAAATATGGAAGAAAACAACAAAACTGAAAAAGTAATAGCCAACATCGAAAGTTAAAAATACGGTTTCTGTATAATCTTGCGTATCCAACACACATATATATCCGACAAACAACGTAAAAAGGGCTTTTTATTGGCGCTAAATTCAAAAAGAAGTATCTTTGGCACACTAAATCCAAAGGAGTAGTCATGATTCTGAAATATAGTTTACCTGTCTTTTGTTTTCTGTTAGCAGGATATTCCTGCACATCAGGACACAAGGAGAAAAGGACATCTACAGCAACCGAAACAACGTGTACAGATCCTATGTACACAGTCCTTATTCATGCGGACTCCATTCATGCCACCCTCTTGCAGAAAAATAAAGTCGGCAACCAACCGACCTCGGGACATGAGAAAAGCCCGATGGCCCTTTACATGGATTCCCTTGGTCTGGTAAATATAGCGGAACTGGACAGCAGTATTGCCATCAGCCTAATGTACACCCAAGCGGATAACTTCACCGGAGAAATTCTTTATGATAGTCTGGCAGAAGCCTACCTGCATGTCGATGCGGCACATGCTCTTATGAAAGCACAAAAAACACTGAAAGAATTGTATCCATCCTACAGTCTCATCATTTATGATGCTGCACGTCCGATGTCTGTACAAAGAAAAATGTGGGATGTAGTCAAAGGAACTTCCAAATACCGATACATTTCTAACCCAAACCGTGGAGGCGGACTTCACAACTACGGCCTGGCGGTAGACATCAGTATTCTGGATTCTTTGGGCCACCCGTTATCCATGGGCACAAAAGTAGATCATCTTGGTGTAGAAGCACATATCACAGAGGAAGGCGAACTGGTACGAAACGGCAAAATTACCGAAGCGGAACGTCAGAACCGAATATTACTAAGGAAAGTGATGAAAACAGCCGGATTCCGTGCATTGCCCAGCGAATGGTGGCATTTCAATTTCTGTAGCCGCGAGGAAGCTCGCAAAAAATACAATGTAATACCATAACAAATCCACCATATAACACCGAATATAAACAACCTATGATGCAAATTTCACCCGAAACTCAGCTCTTTATCCGCCAACATCAAACGGACGATATACGCATTCTGGCCCTGCAAGGCAGAAAATACCCAAACGTAGATATGCCGACCGCCATCACACAGATAGCAGGAAGGCAAGTAGCAGCCGAAAAAATTCCATCATGGAAAGAAATAAACGATATATGGTATCCAAAGCATTTGTCACTGGAACAATGTTCCTCAGAAGTCACCGCCCACTACAAAGCAACTCTTTTAAAAGGCAATTCTCTGACAGACTTAACCGGAGGATTCGGGATTGATTGTTCTTTCCTTGCTGCCAAATTCCAGTCCGTTACTTATGTGGAACGCCAGAAAGATCTCTGTGAAATAGCAATACATAATTTTCCTATTCTGAATTTAAAACATATTGATGTAAGAAATGAGGATGGAGTAGATTATCTGAATGCCATGTCTCCGGTAGACTGTATCTTCCTCGATCCTGCCCGTCGTAACGGGCACGGAGGAAAGACAGTTGCCATCTCCGATTGTGAACCTAACGTAGCCGAACTGGAAGAACTCTTATTGAAAAAAGGCAAGCGAGTCATGATCAAACTTTCTCCCATGCTCGACCTGACATTGGCATTAAAAGAGTTACAAAGTGTGCAAGAAGTTCATATCATATCCGCCAACAATGAATGCAAAGAATTACTATTGATACTTGGACAAACACCGGCAGATGAAATACCCATCCATTGCATCAACCTCTATACAAAGGGAATGCAGAAGGAACAACGCTTTGTCTTCACCCGTGAGGAAGAACAGCGCAGCAAATGCAGTTACACTAATACATTGGAGAATTATCTCTACGAACCCAATGCCTCGCTCTTGAAAGCCGGAGCTTTCCGCATCATCACTTCTGCATTTCCTGTTAAAAAGTTGCATCCTAATAGTCATCTTTATACTTCCGATACTTTGATCGGAAATTTTCCCGGCAGAATTTTTCACATCGTCAACCAGTGCAGTTTTAACAAAAAAGAAATAAAAAAGGGACTTGCAGACCTAAAGAAAGCAAATATTACAGTACGCAATTTTCCGGCTACAGTTGCCGAACTCCGTAAACGCACCAAACTTATGGAAGGTGGGAACACTTATCTATTTGCCAGCACCTTAAACGATGAACAGAAAGTACTGGTTCGCTGTGAGAAAGTCTGAGTCATGCAATAGAAGCATTATAACATGACTTCCTCCAGCATGATACACATCAACAGATTGTTGTGGAAACAATGAAAGGTTCCGGATAGTCTGTTTTTTCAAGTATTTTACTGAATATTCCGGAATATAAAATAGCCTCATAAACAACAGTTCACGAGGCTATTTATATTTATTTTATAAGCGCATACATTCTTATTACCGAAGTATAACACTTAGTTTGTTCTCCGAAGCTATATCCGAGCTATTGCCATACATAACTTCGTATTTTCCGGGCATAACACGCATTGTATTTGTAACCGGATCAAAGAATTCAAATGTAGCTGGTAAAAGATCAATGGATACTACACAAGACTCTCCCGCCTTTAACGGTACCCGGCGGAAAGCCCGCAAACTCTTTACCGGTCCCTCCATATCATCCACCTTACGGACATATACCTGAATGACTTCAGCACCATCGCACTTCCCTGTATTCTTCACATTGACTTTAAAATTTAAATCCTTTCCGGCAGATATAGATTTCTTATTTAGACGTCCTTTAGATATATCAAAAGTAGTATAACTCAATCCATATCCAAAAGGGAACAAAGGAGCTTCTACCATATATCTATATGTACGGTTTTTCATGCTGTAATCTTCAAAATCCGGCAATTGGTCCGTACTTTTATAAAAAGTAACAGGCAGTTTCCCACTCGGATTAAAATCTCCAAACAGAACGTCTGCCACAGCCAATCCACCTGCTTGTCCAGGATACCACGCCTGCAAGATGGCATCACATGACTCCATTTCAGGAACCAATGCTACTGCCGAACCGGAACAGTTGACAAAAACCACTTTCTTACCTGCTTTCTTTAATGCTTTCAGAATATCCCGTTGCACCTGCGGAAGTTCAATCGAGGTGCGATCGCCACCAGAGAAGCCGGGACAATTTACAAAATGTTTTTCTTCTCCTTCCAAATCCGGTGAAATACCACCCACAAAAATGACAATATCCGCGTCCTTTACTTTATCAACAACCGTTGCAGCAGGGATCTGCCGATAAATACCTAAATCAAACTTCAACAAAGCCTCTGCACCTGCCTGCATATACTCTATTTTTATTTTATAGTCCTGCCCTGCTGTAGCTTTCAATGTATATTCTCTTTTTGCACTGGCATGTTCTCCCCAATAATCAATTACCTTACTGCCATTCACATATACCCGATAACCATCATCTCCCTCAATAATTAATGTATAATTACCATCCTTCTTCGGACAGAAAGTACCTTCATATATTGCTGTGAAGTTGTATAATCCGACTCCTGTAGCAAATACAGTATGGCCACCGTTACTCAGATTAACCGGAGAAGTGTATTGCTCCGTAGCAGCCACATCCCCACTCATGTTCATATTATTCCAATAAGTAGCGGTTAAGCCATGATATCCCTTGTTGGAAATCTCATTGAAGTAAGAATCAAAAACCTGATTCTCCAATAATTCACATCCTTTTTCGTAAGGAACGTTACCAACTTTATTGCGTATTCCCTCCAGAATGGTATATGTATGCGAAGGTACTCCTTTATAATTCCCCCATTGCATGACTGAATCTACGGCATTGGGTCCCATTACGGCAATACGCGTCGATGTTTTTGCCAAAGGAAGTATACCGTTATTGTGAAGCAATACCATTGATTTGCGTGTTATGTCCAAAGCCATTTGTCTGTGCAAATCGCAATCTACAGTGTCGATACCGATTTTACTCCAAGCAACAATGGAATCTGGGTCCATCTCACCCAAGGCAAAACGAGCCTCTAGCAAGCGGCGCAAACTGGTATTTATACGTTCCTCCGTAATCAAACCTCTCTTTACAGCCTCTTCCAGATGAGCATATTCGACACCACATTCCAAATCCGTACCATTAATCACAGCAGAAGCACTAGCATCAGCTGCATCTTTATGCGTTCCATGACGGTCTTTATAGAAAAAATCGCTGATAGCGCCACAGTCGCTGACCACCAGATGCTTATATCCCCATTCATCCCGTAGGATTTGCGTCAGCAACCTGTTACTGTCACAACAAGGTTCTCCCTCAAAACGCTGATAGGCACACATTACTTCCTTTACATCTGCTTCTTGCACAAGTGCTTTGAAGGCAGGCAAATAAGTCTCCCACAAATCACGAGGAGAGAGATGCTCTACGTCGAAAGAGTGACGCTTCGCTTCAGGACCACTATGTACAGCATAATGCTTAGCACATGCATGAGTCTTATCATATGCAGCATCTGCCGGTCCTTGCATGCCCTTTACTACAGATACTCCCATCCGAGTAGTCAGATAAGGATCTTCTCCAAAAGTCTCCTGCCCCCGGCCCCAGCGCGGATCACGGAAAATATTCACATTAGGATTCCAGAAAGTAAGTCCCTCATTTCCACACCCATAGCGGTTACGACGATGTGCGTCGTGGAATTTAGCACGTCCTTCATCACTCACGGCTGTATATATCTTTTCGATAGCTTCATCATCAAAAGTAGAGGCCATTCCCATCGTTATCGGAAATACTGTTGCCAGCCCATTGCGGGCAACACCATGTAATCCCTCGCTCCACCAATTGTAAGGAGCAATCCCCAGACGCTCCACCGCATTAGAAGAATTCTGCATCAAGCCAATTTTCTCTTTTAATGTCAACCGCCCCAACAAGTCATCTGCACGTTCTTTTGGAGACAACTGGTGATTCTTATAAGGTTCATTTTGCGCCAAAGTACCCACCAATGTAGCGATACTCATACTCAAAGTCAATAGTACTCTTTTCATTTTGTCCGAATTAGTTGAAGTTTTATTTATTCTATCAGTTCTGTAATTCTCTGTTATATATGACATTCAAACCATTGCCTACAAAATACAATAAGTATGATCAAAAAGCGACCGAAGTTTCCATTCAAACATTAATACATAACTTGAAATAGAGATTAGTCATAAATTTAGCACAAAAACAGTAATCATACAAAACTTTTTCCCAACTTTTTTATCATCAGACTAATTATATGAATCAAAGTTTATTGCTATAAATTTTAGAACCTAATTATCGCTATAAGTATACAACTTTCTATTATATTATTGTTTTTTAGTGACTCCGAGCATCCTGTCTTAAAAGAGAGACTCATGAAATCATGTATAGAACATATCCCTATCAATAATCGAAAAAGGAAGATAAGTATCCCTTTATATAGTATCAAAAAAGACAAGAAAGAATGGTCTATCCAAAAAGGATAACCTCATTAAATGGTCAAACAATTCATATTAAAAGCAAATGATTTAGCTATAAAGTTCTGATAAACAATCCTTATTATTACAACTAAAATGAAAGAAGTGACAAAAGAATTTCCCATCCCCGTTTAACCTTGTCTTTCAGAAACTTCAAAGCCTTGCTCATATGTATTTCTACAGTCTTCTGACTAATACCAAGTCTCTCGGCTATCTCTCTATAACTCAGATTCTCTTCACGACTTAACAAAAAACATTTTCTCTGTTGTTCAGGAAGTGAGTTGATTAACTTATCAATGAAAATCTTTAGTTGAGAAGCACAATAATCTTCCTCCACACTAGTGGAGTTATAATAACTTTCATGTCCAAAAGCTGATAAAACAGAAGTTTTAAGAAGATTCTCATTTACTTTCTTTTTATGCCTATTAAATACAATGTTTCGGGTAACAATAAAGAGAAAGCCCTTAATATTTTCATCTTCTTTCAATAAATGCCTTGATTCCCATAACTTCACAAACACATCCTGAACAATTTCCTCTGCATCAGCAATTGTAGTAATATACAACCGACTAAAGTCATACACCTGACTCCAATATTCGTTATACAAATTTATAAATGCCTGATGATCACCATCTTTAATCGCTAACACTCTTTCTACTTCGTTCATAGTTGCGTATATATTAGTGGCTTCAAATCTACACATTATTTAAAAGAAGCAAAAATAAAACACATTTTTTTTATAACAGATAGGGGTAAAAGCTAAATGAGAAGTATTTAGTATGTAACCAGAATCAATGATTACCATTATTATTAAACTATAAAGACATGGATTCAATAGAACTCATTAATATTATAAAAAAGATGTTGGCTGATAACCTGACGACTTCTGAAAGAGAACAACTTCTCGATGAGAAGCCTATGATAAACTTCCAATCTCAACAATGGAAGAAAGCACCAAAGGCTCACATACAAGATAATGTGGTTTCTCAAAACATACTTAATAAGATTATGGTTAAATGCCGGAGTGAAAAACAGCCTATATTAAAAAATAGAAAATACTATCACATCGGGTATTCCATTGCGGCCACTGTCGCTCTCTTCATTGTCGGCTTCTGGATAGTTAATAATGTTTCATCATCTTACATCAACATCAGTGCTCCTGTGGATGATAAACTAGCAATCACGCTACCAGATAGTTCAGAAGTATGGCTCAACGCAGCTTCTCAAATCCGTTATCACAAGTCATTCCTAAACAACAGAGAAATCTTTCTAGAAAAAGGAGAAGCTTTCTTTAAAGTGAAGAAAGCTCATGGAACACCTTTCAGGGTCTATTTTCATGAATCGCATATCGAAGTAACCGGCACCGAATTCAACATTAAATCTGAAAATATAGAATCTGAAATAACCTTATTTACAGGATCTATTATATTTCAGGCTGAAGAAGGAGGAAAAGAACTACCGATGAAACCAGCTGAACACATCGTATACAATGCCCATACCAAATCAATTGTATGTACAAATATAGATATCAATGAATATGACTGGCGTTCAAACAAATATCGTTTTACTGATAAGCCATTACAAGAATTCATTGAATTCATCAATCGCTCTTACCATGTAAACATCATCATCAAAGAAGAAAAACTGAAGAAATTAAAGTTCAACGGAACGATACATAAAAATGAGCCGCTTACTGATATCATAGAAAAGATATGTATCAGTCTGGACTTAAATGAAAAACAGGAAAATAACAACATCATATTATTTTAATACATATCAGAAAAACTAATAGTTTATTATAATTCACTTTAACCTTTTTAGAAACATGAAAAACATGCATTTTAGTGACAGCATACTCAGATATGCCGTTCTATTGATTTGCTTCCTTCCAATGGCTCTCCATGCCCACAGTGCGCAAGGAAAGAGGATCATTCTCAAAGGTCAGTCCATCACCATGCAACAGGCTATTCAGTTGATTGAAGAAAATAGCCAGTACACGTTCTTTTTCAAGTCCGGTGTCATCACTAATGACGAAAAGAAAGATTATGATTGCGAAGGAGATATCAACGAAGTATTAAAAAAAGTATTTAGTAACAGTGGTATCGACTATGTCATAAAGAATAATGAGATTATTCTTAAAAGTGCAAAGTCAGATGAAACCCAACAGCCCAAACCAGGAGCGAAGAAATCAGAAATCGTAGGTGTAGTAATCGATGCTAACACGGGTGAATCAATTATTGGAGCTTCTGTACAAATTAAAGGAGCTGCAACAGGAGTGATTACTAACATTGACGGAAAATTCACGATTATGGCTAGTCCGTCGGATGTCATTATCATTTCTTATGTGGGTTATACCCCAAAAGAAATCAAGATTGGTTCACATAAAGTATTGTCAATTGAGTTGACTGAGGATGCTAAACAGCTGGAAGAGGTAGTTGTTACAGCCTATGGTACCGGACAAAAGAAAGCCAGTATGGTCGGTTCAGTTGAAGCGATCAAACCGGCAGAATTAAAGGTTCCATCCACCAACTTGTCTACTGCATTTGCCGGACGTCTGGCGGGTGTTGTCGCAGTGCAGCGCAGTGGTCAGCCAGGTGCTGACGGTGCCAACTTTTGGATTCGTGGTGTCTCTACGATGAATGGAGTTACTGATCCGCTGATTATTCTGGATGGTATACAGGTAAGTTCAAGTGACCTGAACAATCTTGACCCCGAAATCATCGATAGCTTCTCCATTCTGAAAGATGCCACAGCAACAGCTATGTATGGTACTCGCGGTGCCAACGGTGTAATGATTGTGACAACTAAGTCGGGTATGAACCTGGATAAGCCAATCATAAACTTCCGCATGGAAGGACAAATATCCCAACCAACCAGCACACCGAAATTCGTAGATGGTGCTACATACATGGAACTTTTCAACGAAGCCGTCAATAATGATAACAGCGGTGATGTACTCTACAGTAACGAAAGGATTGCAGGAACGCGTGCCGGACTAGATCCGTACATTTATCCAAACGTAAACTGGTATAACGAACTGTTCAAAGACGTTTCTTACAGTGAAAAATTCAACTTCAACATCCGCGGTGGTGGAAAACGGGTAGACTACTTCTCCAGCATCTCTATCAATCACGAATCGGGTATGCTGAAAAATCGTTCAAAGGACTTTTTCTCATACAATAATAATATTGATGTGATGCGCTACAACTTTCAGAATAACATCAATGCCAAATTGAGTAATAGTTCTAAATTATCATTGCGTCTGAACGTACAGTTACGCAACATGACTACTCCCAATCAAGGAGTAGGAGCAATCTTCAGCAATGCCATGAATACATCGCCTGTTGAATTTCCGGTCTATTTCCCGGATGACGGTGAAACTCCTTATATCAAATGGGGAGCAACAGAGCGTGTGAATGCCGACTACCAGACAAACCCGGTGGCTCAGGCCGCTACAGGTTACAATAAGTCATTTGAGAGCACAGTGATTGCCGCCTTGGAATTCAATCAGAAACTAGACTTCCTGACAGAAGGATTAAGCTTTAAGGCGTTAGCTTCATTCAAGAACTGGTCAAGCTCTACCAACGCACGCGCCGGTAAATGGAACAGATTCGCATTGACAGGATACGAAGAGGACGGTAATGGCGGCTATACCTATACTACCAGCCGCATCGGAGACGAATTCCAGACAGACTTGACTGCGACCAATTCAACTTCCGGCGACCGCCGTTTCTATTTAGAAGGAATGCTGAATTATAGCCGCACTTTTGACGAACATGATATCAATGCAATGTTTATCTACAGCCAGGACGAATATGTAAACAATGTACCGGGCAACGGAAACTTCATCGGTTCATTACCCAAACGCAAACAAGGAGTTGCAGCACGTGCTTCTTATGCTTATGCAGGAAAATATATGGCTGAAGTGAACGTTGGTTATAATGGTTCGGAAAACTTTGCAAAAGGACATCGTTTCGGTCTTTTCCCATCTGTTGCCGTAGGTTACAACATCAGTGAAGAAAATTTCTTCAAACCTTTGAAAAACACAATCAGTAAATTAAAACTACGTGCTTCATGGGGATTGGTGGGTAACGACCAGATTAGCGATGCACGTTTCCTCTATATGTCTCAAATCAATTTAAGCGGAAAAGGATTTACCACAGGTGTCAATCAGAATGTAACCTACAGCGGTCCGGTATATCAACGTTATGCCAACGAAGATATCACATGGGAAGTTGGAGAAAAGATAAATTTCGGAGTTGACCTACAATTATTCCGTTCTCTTGATTTAACATTCGACATCTTCCGTGAAAATCGTCGCGACATCTTCCAGGAGAAACAAACCGTACCAACTTATATGGGTACGGCATCCACCAAAGTATATGGTAACTTAGCCGCTATGCGCAACCAAGGATTTGAACTGGCAGCCAGCTATAACAAACAGTTCAACAAAGACTGGTTCGTCAGCTTTAAAGGAACTTTCACCTATGCACATAATGAAATCACCAAATATGATGAGTCTCCCAAATACCCTTGGCAGTCAAAAGTAGGGGCGAGTGCCAATATGAATGCCATCTATATCGCTGACGGGCTCTTTATTGACAGTGAAGATATTGCACACCATCAGCAACAGCTGGGCTCAACGATCGTTCCGGGTGATATCAAATACGTAAATGTATCAAGAGACTGGTACGGATATGACGACAATCTAACTGATACAGACGACTGGGTATGGGCAAAATATCCAAGTGTACCTGAAATTGTATACGGTTTCGGTCCATCTATCAAATGGAAGAATCTGGACTTCTCCTTCTTCTTCCAGGGAGTAGCCAAAACGTCTTTCATGGTGAAAGATATGCACCCGTTCGGCGATAACTCATTGCGCAACGTACTTTCATGGATAGCAGACGAACGCTGGAGTCCGGACAACCAGAATACCAATGCGACTTATCCGCGTTTATCTAGAAAGACCAATGCTAACAATACAAAGTTGTCTACCTACTGGCAACGTAACGGAGCTTTCCTAAAATTAAAAAATGCAGAAATCGGCTATACTCATAAAAATATGCGTATATACATCAGTGGCTCCAACTTGCTAACGTTTGCCCCCTTCAAGCTATGGGACCCTGAACAAGGTGGCGGTAGCGGTCTTTCATATCCTACCCAGCGCGTATTCAACATTGGATTCCAAATGACTATTAACAACAAATAATACCTGAGAAACATGAAAAAGCATATTTTATATTTACTGTTCTTCTTGTCAGTAATGGGATTGAATACTTCCTGTAACTACCTGGACATCGTTCCTGATGAGACAGCCACAGAAGCAGATGCTTTTGCAAACCCACGTGCGGCATTAAAATATTTGTACTCATGCTACGGTTACCTCCCCCAATCTAATATGGTTCAGGGATGTATGGACTTCACCGGAGATGAGACTATCAGTCCGTTTGCCGAGACTTACGTAAAATTTGCAGAAGGTTCTTACGACTCCAGCAATACGATTATCAGCTACTGGAATACACTGTTCCAAGGTATCCGTCAATGCTACCTATTGAAAGCTAATATCAGTTCTGTTCCTAACATCAGTAAGGACGAAATAGACCTTTATACAGCGGAAGCAGACTTCCTGATTGCTTACTTCCACTTGTTATTGATTAAATGCTACGGGCCGACTGTCTTGGTAAAAGAACTCCCGGCACTCGATACACCAGCAGCCAACATGCTCGGACGCCGTCCTTACGATGAATGCATCGATTGGGTAGCCAACTTGTTTGATGATGCTGCTCAAAGACTGCCTGCTACACGTAGCACTGCTGATTATGGACGAGCCACCAGCGTTGCTGCAAAAAGCCTGAAAGCGCGTATGCTGCTTTATGCCGCCTCACCGCTATTCAACGGAAACCCTGACTATGCAAATTTCAAGAATCCCGATGGTGAGCAATTACTGTCAACCACTTATTCGGAAGAGAAATATAAGCGTGCCGCAGATGCAGCATGGGAAGCGATCGAACTGGCAGATGCTGCTCATTATAAACTTTATGAATCAACTTCCGTCAGCACCTCTTATCCGGAGCCAAATGATCTGACACAACGTAGTTTACGTATGACCTTCATAGACAAAGAAGACTACGGTGAAGTGATCTTCGCTGAAACCCGCAAGGCCGGAACCTACAGTATCCAACGTAAATCGATTCCCTACTTCCCCCGTGGTTCATGGAATGGTATCGCCCCCACTATCACAATGATCGACCGGTTTTACACAGCCAATGGATTGCCGATTGATGAAGATCCGGAGTTCAACATTAACAACAAACTGGACATCGTGACTATCCCGGATGGTACCACTTATGCTGTACCGGGAAGACAAACGCTGTATATGCATATGAATCGCGAGCCCCGCTTTTATGCATGGGTTGCTTTTGAAAACGGTTATTATGAATGCCGTACTACTGAAGAAAGATATGCGTATAGTAGTTTCTGGGGGGCCAAAGCTTCAGATGACAAATGGATAACCGGCTTCTTGGCAACAGAAAACTGCGGCGTCAGAGCCGATGACGGAAAAGTCGTTACTGCTGCCCGTAGTCAGAACTACTCTAAAACAGGATATCTGAACAAAAAAGGAGTGCATCCGGGTACAGAAGCTAACATCAACCAAGTAGAACCGACCATCGAATACCCCTGGCCTATCATTCGTCTTGCCGAACTTTACCTGAATTATGCCGAAGCTTGTGTAGGATACGGTAAAGAAGGTTATCCCGAAAAAGGAATGGCCTATCTGGACAAGGTACGCAAACGCGCCGGACTTAAACCCGTATTGGAAAGTTGGGCAAAGGCCAAACAGCCTTTGACAAGCTACGACGGTCAATGCGGTCCTGACGGCAGAGTGATGAAAATTGTCAGACAGGAACGTATGATCGAGCTTTATCAGGAAAATCATAACTTCTGGGATATTCGCCGCTGGAAAATGGGAGAAACCTATTTCAATGTCAAAGCACGTGGCCTGAACATTCTTGCCGAGAGATTGGAAGACTTTGCCAAGATTGTAGAGATACAGGACAAACGTACATTCGATGCTCCCCGTCAGTATCTGATGCCTATTCCTGCAGGTGAGGTCAGCAAAAATCCAAACATGGTGCAGAACCCGGGTTACTAATCAATGATGAATAACAACTATAAAAAAACAATCTGATTATGAAAAAGATACTTATGGCGATGTACCTTATCGGAGGATTGGCCATGCTTTTCTCCTGTAACGATGACAGTTCATCGTATCCGACACCCAGCGACATCGACAATCTGAAAGCGACTCCCGGTCCCGGACAGATTACTTTGAGCTGGACGACGCCTGCCGATGAAAACCTCTATTATGTACAAGTAGAATATAGCATCGAAGCAACCGGTAAATCGTACAGAAAACAAGTCAGCCAATATGCCAGTGAACTGGTGATAGATAACCTGTTACAAAAATACGGTGAAATCGACTTCACCGTACAAGTCTTCAATCGTGGCAATACGGCAGGGCCCAGCCACCAAATAACGGCTCAGGCTGAAAAAGCCAGTCCCACTTTCGGCACTCCTGTGAAACTGGCACTGGATGGCAAGAAGATATGGACCAATGCCCCCTTCCCTACCCGTCCGGTAACGGCTTTGGTAGATGGAGATATTACAAACTTCTTCCATTCTCAGTGGCAAACGACAGTGGCAATGCCTCATTACCTCGTGATAGACTTAGGAGAAGAAGTCAGTGCTATCAAGTTCCGTTCAACCAATACGAACCGTCCGGCAGACAGCTCGTGGAAAACGATTAATTTATATACGAGCGATGATTACAATCCGGCCCAATGGTTTGATGGTGTGAAATTTATAAATGGAGACAGTGTCGATATCTCACAGGCAGGCACTCATAAGGAAACCACTTTGACGGAACTTCCCGACGGAACAAGTGAAGTATATAATTCCGAAATAATCCCTTTGTCAAAACCTTCCCGATATCTTTGGTTTGAAGTGACAGAGACTACTAAAGGCACCTCCTATTTTGCACTGGGAGAATTGGAAATCTACAAATGTTCAATGGTCGTACCGGAATAAAAACACAAATGAAGAAATATACACTGCTTTTCTTTCTACTATCGTTTCTGCCATGCCTGTCTACGGCATGCTCTGACGATGACGGCTCTTCAACCCCCAATTTAACCGTTGGGAAAGAGACAGTTGACTTTAATTGTGAGTCCGGTAGCCAAAGTGTAGTTATCACTACCAATGTGGATACCTGGATAGTCAAATCAGATAAAAATTGGTGCCACCCGTCAGCAGACGGGAAGGCACTAAAAATATCTGTAGATGAAAGCGAGGAACGGTATGTGCGCAAAGCAACTGTTACCGTCATAGCTGCCGACCAGACGAAGACAATCACCGTACGCCAGTTGGGATACGAACCTGCCATTCTCGTTGACCAGCCCAGCTTTGAGGTAGGGGTAATCGGTGGAGAAATCCAGTTTGACGTGACGACAAATGTAGAAGTAAAATTCACTTTGCCTGAATGGATTACTGAGAGACCTGCCAGCCGCGCACCAGCCACAGTCACCACTACACACACTTATGTGGTGAAAGCGACCGTACTTGACAATCAGCGTCACGGCAACATCGAAATAACAGAAGTACTACCGGCCATTGATACCGAACAGGCAGAGCCTGTGAACGCATTCGTATCTGTTACCCAAAAAGGACTCAACGAATTTGCCGAAGGCAACGGAGAAGATGTAAAGGGCGACATCAAGATTAAAGTAGTAAGCGGAACGGCTTCTTCTTTTCAACCCGGCAGTGACATCGAGAAATCTTTTGACGGAGACTACTCGACACTTTATCATTCCAGCTGGAGTAATGGTGCAGGCAACTATTTCCCCATCACACTAACCTATAATTTTGAAACAGTCACAGATATCGATTATTTGATCTACCATCCACGCAGCAGCGGAAACAATGGCAGATTCAAAGAAACAGAAATACAATATTCAGTAGATGGTCATACATTTACCAAACTCTTAGAAAAGGATTTTCAAGGTTCGGCTACAGCAGGCAAAGTTGCATTCGACCAAACGATACAAGCGAAGTCTTTCCGCTTCATCGTGAAAAGCGGTGCCGGCGACGGACAAGGATTTGCTTCATGCGCCGAAATGGAATTCTACGCAAAGAATCCCGTAAATTTTGATTATTCGACTCTATTCACAGACGCAAGTTGCAGTGAGCTAAAAAACGGTATTACGGAAGACGACATTGCGAAGTGCGAATACCCATTCTTTAAGAATATAGCTTATTATATGATTAAAGGTAAGTATCCCGCAGAATTCCGTATTAACGAGTTCAAGGCATATCCTAATCCGGATATCCAGTCGGCAACCCATAAGACAAACCCTTATAGCCAGCTGGACAATCCAACCGGAATATCAGTCAGGGCAGGTGAAAGCCTGATTGTTCTGGTGGGAGACACACACGGCTATGACATCGGACTGCGGGTACAGAATCTGGATGCGCCCGGGAATGACGGTTTTGGTGGAGTGACCTACTTACTGAATCAGGGAATCAACAAGCTTACTATCAGCGAGCAAGGGCTGGCATACGTGATGTACGTCACGAATACTCTGGACGATCCGGGGGTAACTCCTGTCAAAATTCATTTTGCTTCGGGAAAAGTAAACGGCTACTTCGACTCACAAAATCCGGAACATACCGGACGTTGGTCGGAATTGCTCAACAAAGCAACCAACCGGTATTTCGATGTACTGGGGAAATATGCCCACCTCACTTTCGAAACGAGCGACCTCAAAACGTACGCAGGCTCCAAAGGAGATGAACTGATAGACCTCTATGATAAGATCGTATACAGTGAACAGCAGTTACTGGGATTGGAGAAATACGACAAGATGTTCAGGAACCGGATGTACTTGAATGTTATGTATCACTCCTACATGTATGCAACAGCCTATCACACAGGTTACAACCGGACAACAATGAACGAAATCTGCAATCCGGAAAGGCTAAAGACAAGCGGTTGCTGGGGACCTGCCCATGAGATAGGACATTGCAACCAGACACGTCCGGGAGTGTTGTGGGGCGGTAATACGGAAGTGACGAACAACATCATGTCCGAGTATATACAAACGACCATTTTCGGCCAGCCATCCAGAATACAGGTCGAAGACATGGGACTTGTCTACAGAAACAGATACTCCAAAGCCTGGAGTGGAATTATCGCTGCCGGGAGCCCGCATGCCGATTTCCAGAATGTAGGGAATAATGCCAACGATGTATTCTGCAAACTCGTTCCTTTCTGGCAATTAGAACTCTATTTTGGAAAAGTACTGGGCAGGACTCCGTTACAACAAGCAGACAAAGGAGGTTTTTATCCGGAAGTATATGAATACGCCCGGAATAAAGACTACACCGGAATGAGTCACGGAGAGATTCAACTGGACTTTGTATATGCCTGCTCTAAGATTTCCAGCATGAACTTACTTGATTTCTTTACCAAATGGGGATTTCTCACTCCGGTTGATAAAGAACTGGATGATTACGGGAAAAAGCAACTCACCGTAACACAAGACATGATAGACGCCCTCAAACAGAAAGTAAACGCACTGGGAGGTACCCAGCCGGATGTCGCTTTAGAATACATTTCGGATAATACGTACGAACTGTATAAAACGAAACCCGCCATTATAAAAGGAGAGAATGCTACTCATTCTCCCAAAACATTTACGGTAGGTTCCGGCGATAATGCCGTCACTTATAACGGTGAGACGATCACCATAAAGAACTGGACCAATGTAGTGGCTTACGAAGTGAAAGATGAAACGGGTAAATTTGTCCTCATCTGTAGCGGTGAAAACACTCCTTCGTCAGTAGACACATTCACGATTCCGGTTCGCTGGAAAGAGGGATTCAAACTAAGTGCCGTTTCTGTTACAGGCGAACGTATAGAGATTCCAATGAATTGATCGTATCTCAGATACATTCAATATAACTATTTATCGGGTTAGGTATCGAAGAGGTTGTGTCAAAACGCTGGCACAACCTTTTTTTATGCACAAAGCCCAGACTTTCACAAGCCCGGGCTTTGTTATTACCCAAAGTTTTTGTATCTTTAGGCATAAAGTTTTTCGTTATGGCAAAGTTACATTTTCGTCCTTACATTCCCAACCAAACAGTTCTTTTTCCCGGAAGAATTGATGAAAACATAGCAGCGAACGATCCGGTTCGCATAGTTAATACTGTTGTTGATAATCTCAATCTTGACAATTTCAAGAAGCTTTATAAAGCAACCGGTCGCTGTCCTTATCATCCTAAAATGATGCTTAAGGTGATTATCTACGCCTACATGAACA
>ENA-OWZM01000476-OWZM01000476.1-human-gut-metagenome-genome-assembly--contig:-NODE-476-length-16368-cov-13.1106_pt1 | contig 16368 bp, 10 predicted proteins | sample MGYA00249259_ERZ652113 | MGnify/ENA primary metagenome ERZ652113 (study PRJEB26925, sample SAMN05827264) | human gut metagenome | biome: ENVO:2100002; feature: ENVO:00000062; material: ENVO:00002003...
AGATGGGATATACCATCCCGGTGGGCAGAAGCTGTACGGTGTCCTCCCGCAGCTCTGTGATCTGATAGGCGTCATCCTCGATATACACGGTATCGCCCACGGCATAGACCGGGGCGGCTGGGTCATAGGAGGTTCTTTGCGGAATTGGGCGGCGAACTGCGTCATATTCCTCATCGGAAATGGAAACTTCGGAAGTCTGCTCTGTCTCGGCATCTGCGATCTGCTCTGCATCTGACATCACCTGTTGGATAAACGGGGCATTGTCCAGTTTTTCCGGGTCTGTCACCTGTCCGTTGACGATCCCTCTTTCTTCCAGAGCTTCCCGGATGGCGATTGGGTCGATGTCGTCAAAACGGTTCTGTTCTTCTTCGGTATAGAACCGGTCCTCCTGAATCAGCTGGGCAAGCCTGCGCTGTACCTTCGGCCAGGGCAGCTGCGTTTCCTCCGGGCTTCCGGCACGGACAACGAACGGGATGTTGCTGCCACTGTATTCCTGAGCCAGCCATGCAGCGGTATCTTTCTCTCTTGCATGGTCTTTCATATAACGGACGACAGCATGTTTACTCTCGATATTGCCGTTCCATGCACAAATGGCAGTATCAATATCTTCCTGAGAAAGAGGGCGCAGAAGTTCATGGAGCTTTGGATAGGTTTCGTCGATCACTTCCCGGTGTAAACGCTGACGGAACTCCGGCACATCCGAATAGAGTCGGATCAGCTCCATATCCTTAGAACCAAGAACCGCACGGCGCACAGCGGCATTGCCCTCGATGACAGCATTTTCACGGTCAGAATGCCCGCAGGCATTGCGGTATGCGGCATCCTCGGAAATAGCGGCAGTCACCACAGGCTTATACTGCTCAAACTGCTCCCGAAGGATAGGCTTTGGCGTTTCTTCCTCCATCTCCGGCTGCCGGGCTTGAATGGCATCTTCTTCTGCCAGTTCCTTTTCAGCCTGGATTTTGTCATACTGCGCCTGTTCCTGTTCGGTAAGATAGCGGTCTTTCTGTACAAGTGAGGTAATGCGCTTGGCAACCTTTTCCCAGTTCAAGTGAACATCCGGGCAGTCCTGCTTTTTATAGTGCAGTCCTTTCCCATCGTGATCTTCGCCGCTGTGTGTTGCGCCGGACAAGGCATGAGAGCGTCCGCCAATGCCATACTCGTCTTTGAGGAATCTCACTTTCTCCTTATCCGTATGGTTCGCCATGAAGAACGCATAGATACGGCCTTTTCCTCCGGCGAAACTGCTTCCGCCGGTCATGGCGGCGTCAATCTCATCCTCGGTAATAAAGTGCTGGACGGTTGGCACTTTGGAAAGCTCTGAAGAAAAGGTCCTGCGGGGCAGGTCAAGATCCTTCAGGTTCTCCCAGATCTCCCTCGGTCTATGATAGTGAAAACGCAACAGGTCACGGTCCTGCTGATAGGCAGTCCAGAAGGCAGCGTATTCTTCCTTGAGGGTCTGGCGGAAAGCCGGGTCACTCAGCTGCTCCGTCAGGCGGCGGGTCTCCTCCGGGAAACCATTGCCTTTGATCTCTGACAGGCAGGACAAATATCCGGCTTCTCTGGCTTCCTCGCTGAAATCGTGGTACAGATGCCAGAGCTTTTCAGAGAGGAGGGAGCGTTCATAGCCTGCCGCTTCTGCAAGTTCCACATTGGAGGCAAACTGGCCGCTCTCCAAAAGCTCCCCGATACGCTCTGCGGCGCTCTCCCAGGAAATGACCTGGGCAGACCTGTCATAACGGACAGACTTCCCATGTGAAAGATGGATACCATCCTCGGCATACCATGCGCTCACACTGCCAAGGCCATTGCCGCCGTGGTACAGCGTTTTCAGTATCTCGGCAATCTCAGCGGTGGTTTTCTGCTTTTCAAAGGCTGCAACCACACGCTCCCTTTGACGGTCTGTATTGCCGCCCAAACGCAGCACATGGTCGATGTCATTTTGGGCAAAAGAAAAAGCAGAGGATGTATGCGCTACATTCTCTGCTTCATCTATGGATTGGATCTGTTCCGCTTCGGAGAGGAACAGGTTTAGAGTCAGCTGTTGATAAGCTCCGCCATCAGGATTTCCTCGGCCTGAGCTTTGCAGGTGTTCATCAGCCCCACCCACTTCATGGGATCGCTGGCTTTCAGTTCCTCGGTGGCTCCCGCTTCCTTCGCCAGCTGGGGCATCATCTGCTCCAGTCTGCTCTGGGCGGTCTCGTCGATCTCCAGAAGGTGCTGGTACAACTTCTCGCTCAGCAGCATCTGGTTGTAGAGGATGGGACGGTGTTCTTTCAGGTAGGTTTTCCTCATCCTGCCGTACTTGCCCAGGGGTTTCTCCGGCTGCTGGCTCAGCTTCAGGTCGGGAATCAGATAGTCTCCGTTCTGGATGTAGGTCATGGGATTGTTCATCTTGCTTACTCCTTTCTTGGTTGGCTTCGCGCTCTGCATTTCGGACGGTAACGCCGATCTGCCGCAGCACCTGCTGGTTGATCTGGCTGACCGCTGTTCCCAGCGCCCCGATGGTGGACGGGGTATTGAAATCAAAGATCGCCATGAAATCTTCGTGGTCGAAGTAGCGTTCCGGCTCCAGTCCGCAGCGGGACATCAATGCGTAAGTGATGCTGACGGTGGCGGCTGCCTTGAACTGCACTCCGATGTTATACTCATCATATTCCTCCAAAAAGGAACCGTCAACGATATAGAAGAAGTCCTGCTGATGCTCCGTCCAGTATTCCTCAGCCAGTTTTCCGGCTACCTCCGTGAGCTGTCCGGCAAGGTCATCACCGGAAACATCATAGGTGCGCTCAAGCATGGCCTGCACCGAATCCAAATGGCGCTCCTCCAGCTGCCACAGCCAGGGAGTGCGGGAATGTTCACGGGTTCCGGTGTCGGAAATATCAAAAACATAGCGCAGGCGAGGTCTGTCCCCGGAATCGTCCACCAGAGCAATCCCTTTGGAACCGCGCCTTACATACCGGCCCATCTTTTCATTCCACAAATCGTACTCCGCACAGGCGGTGGCGTCCGGTCGCTGGGCATAGATCATCAGCTGCTCATGGAACGGGTACTTGTAAAGGCGGGAAGCAGTAGTGAGAAACCCTGCCCATTCCTGCCAGCTCCCCGTGAGCTGCGTTGTCACCTTCTCCGCCATCTGTGCATATAGTTCAGCTTTGGTTGGCATGGTGTTCTGTCCTCCTTTCGGTTTTGGGGTAAAGAAAAGCAGGAAACCTAAAAGATTTCCTGCTAAGTAAAACTGTGAGTATTAAATTATTATTGGTTATATAAACTGGAATTGCTCAATCTTTTTTCTCCGTTAGGAGAATATACAATCCATAAATAAAAAGAACAAGGAATAAAACTGTAGGAATCAATACTCCATTTTCTAAAATACTTACAATCATTCTTCCAGGTGGCGTTACCCATGCAGTTGCCGGATTTTGCATTGCCACTATTATCATTCCTACAATACCAACAACGCCACTCAATGTTAAAAAACCACCTTTTATATTTCTATTCATAATCATTACCTCTGCATATCAAATTCCCAGTTTGTTGCTTACATTATACCTCATTCATCCCTCCAAGCATAGTAGGAGTTTGTAAAGAGTTGAGAGAAACCGCCTTCCCATCGAACAGTTTCTCTCACTATGTCATCCAGACACGATAAATTTACTGGTCAAAATCCGGATACAACTCCAGCTCGGCAAACTCGGCATCACTCATGGCCTGGAGCTTGCCCAGTGCGCTGTCTGTCAACTCCCGCAGCTCGGTTTCCTCCGGGGCCAGCTCGCCGCGCATCTCACGTAGGCTGTCGATCAGTCCGGTGCGGCTGCCGGTATTGTAAATGCACATCAGGTTCATTTCCTCAAAAGTAAAGTTTCCCATATCAAATCTCCCTTTCCGCACTCTTTTTTGGCGCTATCTTTTTGTGTTCTGCCTTGGGCTGGCTTTTCAGCTGCTCCATGACGGACTTTTTCTTTTCCCGTTCCTCCCGATGGGCAGCGGCAGCCAAATCCATGAGGGAAATGGGCTGACCGTTGCGGGCCTGCTGTTCCAGCTCTGCCACCGTAGGCTCTTTTGCGCCATTGTTGATGATACCGTCGATCATGCCGTAATCGTCCTCCACGGCCATCTCCGCATTTTTCAACGGATTTTCCGGCAGGAATCCGGGGATCTGGGTAAAACCAACACTGTCACAGTAATGACAGGATACCTTACCGTCCTGCTTGATCGCAACGATGTCACTGACACTCATAGAAGGACTGTGAAAATCCGCCGGCTTTTGCAGATTAAACTGCTCATATAGTTTTTCCAGCTGCTCCGGTACCGTGCCAGACTCCCTCAGCGGAGCTGTGTAAATGAGGTCATAATTGCTGCGGTCTATGGAAATGTCATGGGACTTTAACCAATCCAGATTCATAAAGCGCACATTCTGCGGATCGTCACGGCTCACCTGATAGATAGCAAAGCAATCTCTGTTCTGGGATAGAAATGCCTGTTCGCGTTCCTGCTGATGTTCCTGACGCTCCATGACCTTTTCGTGGAACTGAGGGCTTTTCTCCCATTCCTCACGGTCCACGCCAAAAAGACCGCCATGATCCATGATTTCCTGCGGGTCAAACACCATGCTCTCCGTATTGTCCTCATGCAGCACATAAACGGTCAAACCGGCGGCATCCAGTTCCAGCGCCCGTTCTCTGGTAACAGGGAACATCCCATCATAGGAGTAGCCGTATTCCTGCATATCTGGTGTGGAGACCTGCTCATCCGGCATGGGGTATTCATCCAGTGCCTGCTCCTGTGCTTCCGGCAGCTGGGAAGAAGCAGCCATCTGACTGACCTCTGCCTGCATCTGCTGGTAGGCAGCTTCCTGCAAGGTCTCAATCATGGACAACGGTGCGTATTTTACCGAGTCTCTGCCCAAATCGTTGTCATCACAAATCTGGAGAACTGCCTTCATGCGGGAAATCTCCGGCATATCCAGCTGACCACCATCCAGCTCTTTCATGGATGCGGCATCGTAAAGGGTATAGTCCCAGCCGCTGTCACAGGACTGGATATGAAGATAGGTGGCATCGTCAATCAGAAACAAAGCCTCCTGCTGGTTGGCATCCGCCCCCAGCACTTCCATTTCCGGCATTGCCGCAGCCAGTTCCTTTACCGCTTTTTGCACCAGAGGATTATCACGGTAATAGTCGATTGCCTGGATGGTGTCCAGGTCAATGGTCTGGCCGGTCAAAATCGGAAAAGATCCTTCATAGTCGCTTCCGTCTTTCAGCTCAAAACCAATGCCCTTGATCCCGTTCATTCGTTCTGCCGGAATCTCCTGATAAATGCGGATTGCTTCCTCCAAAGACAGGTTATCGTGGTATTCTCCGAGGTTTGGAAATTCCATGCACTCTGCTACATAGTAGGTCAGATCGCCGGTCTGCTGTCTATCAGATACCTTAGCGGCATCTTCTGGCTGCTCTATCGGGGCGGTTTCCGGCTCTACCTTTGCATGAGGGTCGATTCCGCGCTCTTTGCAGATTTCCTTATAGTGGCGCTCAATGTCGGAGATCAAAGTGCCGGAGGTTTTGTTGATGGTCTCCAAACTGGCTCTCAGCTCTTTCAGCTCTTTGCCCTGGCTCCAGCTTGCAATATAGCCGAAGCTGTTTTCTCCGGTCTCGATGCCAAAATACTTGCAGACCGCATAGGAGATGCTTTCAGCCTCCACTTCCTCCGTATGGCGGTTTTTGATTGCCCGTTTTTCTGCGGTTGGATCTTCCTCAACTGCAAGACGCCATTCAAACTGATTTTCGTCCACATAACGCCAATCCATATCAGAAGCAAACTGTTCGGCTTCTTTTTCTGTGGCAAAATCCAACTTGAAATCATGTTTGGTTCCACCTTCACTCTCCTGCACAACCTTCCATGACGGTAGCATTTCATATTTTTTAGGGTCATGGAGCTTGCTGTGGGCAATCTCGTGTACTGTGGCTGAAACCGTCTGCACCTCACTCATGCCCTGACGAATGGCAATTTTCTGATGATCAGCAGAAAAATAGCCGTCCGTATCAGCGGCCATTGCTTCAAAAGTAATCGGCACCGGTGCGCTGCGGCGCAGGGCCTCCATGAATGCCTCATAATTTGGCACATTGCCGGAAAGGGAGGAAGCAAGCTCCGGCAAAGGTTTCCCGTCGGTCTGACTCACATCAAAGACCTTGACAGGGCGAAACATGGGAATCTCGATTTCTTTTTCCTCTGTGACGATCTTTCCGTCTTTATCCAGAATCGGAGCCTTGGTATCTGGGTCCAGCTTCTGCTCCTCGATTTTCTTCTTATACGGTGTGGGAGCGATGATGGTAATGCCATGCTCGCCCTTTTTTACATGACGCTCAAACTGGTCTTTCCACTTATTGTATCCGGCTACCAATGTGGCGTCCGGCTTCTGCATATAGATGAGCATGGTGTTGTTTACCGAATAGCGGTGGAAGCGGGACATAACGGACAGATAGCGCATATACTTTTCACTCTCAAACAGTTCTTTGATGCCCTGCTCGATGCCATCTGTGATTTCCCTTAGCCGTTCTCGGTTGGTGGGTTTGTTCTCAGCCATGATTTTCAATCTCCTTTCCAAGTGTGTGATTTCTGCTGTGTGTTCTGCAATCCATGCCTTTTGTTCTTCTTCACTTTCATAAAGAAAAAGGTCCAGCAGGTACTCTACATAGGGTTTCTTCTGGATTGCTTCCACAAAGCGGGGGTGCGGTTCTTCCTCCGGTGTCCTGGGAGAACGGTCGGCTTCCCATTTTTTCAGCAGATAGTAGTAATCGGACAGTACGCGGTAACAGCGCTGTCGATCCTCCCGAAACTTCTGTGCCTCGGTTTTTTGCCGGACATATCTCCTGCGGGGAGGGGCCTGACTGTCATAGATCAGGCCAAAGTCCTGTGCCAGTTTCTCCGCCGCTTCTTTTGGGGAGAGGTTAAAGAGCTTTGCGGTAAAGTCGATCACATCCCCATCTGCACCGCAGCCAAAGCAGTGGAACCGCTGGTCTACCTTCATGCTGGGGTTCTTATCATCGTGAAAGGGACAGCAGGCCATACCATTTCGTTTGACCTCGATCCCATAAAACGCTGCCGCTTCTCTGGTGCTGACCGACTGCTTGACCGCTTCAAATACATTCTCTGCCATGTGCCTTTAACTGCCGGACTTTTTCACAGGGGGCTGGTATCCGGCGGCTTTCGCACGCTCACTGGCAGCTTTGCGGCGTTCTGCGCTGTATGGCTCCCGGACTGATACACACCGCTTGGGGACGGTAAAGTTATGGGCGTCCTTTCGGGTGATCTGGTCGGGGTGCTTTTTTGCCAGCAGTTCCAGTTTCTCCATCAGGCGGGGATCGTGGGTGTAGACCTCAGCCATTGGTTCTGCCTGGTTATAGAGGAGAATGGTTTCCCGTTCCACTAAAGAGAGCTTCATCGGCTGCCTCCTTTCCGCTGGTCAAATTCCAGCTTGAAGTTGGCATACTGTCCATCGTCCTCCAAAACCACAGTGGCATCGTAGGTCTTGCCGGTTTTCTCCGAATATAGCCCCGTCACACGGACACAGCCATCGTTCAGCAGCGCAGACACCACAGCTTTGGTCGGCTCTTTTTTCTTGGCAGCCCACCATTTGTTGTTTTTCCAGATTGCAAATTTGCAAGAATCATTCTGACAGAAGAAGCCTTTTTCCAGTTCTGCAACTTCACCGCCGCAGCGAGGGCATTTGCCCACCACCTCACGGGGCGGAGTGAACAGGTACTCAGTTCCCTTGATGACCTGATAAGTCCCCACCAGATCTTTCAGCATGGTGCTGATCCCGTCCAGAAACTCCTCTGGGGCAAGCTGCCCGCGCTCGATCTCGCCCAGGCGATACTCCCACTCGGCAGTCAGAAGCGGCGATTGCAGTTGTTCCGGCAGCACCGTGATAAGGGATACTGCATCGTGGGAAGGAAGAAGCTGCACCGTTTTTCTGTTCTTTTTTCGCTCCAGAAAACCGGCAGATACCAGCTTTTCCAAAATACCGGCACGGGTGGCCGGTGTCCCCAGACCTTTTCTCTCAGCATCCTCTGGCATATCATCTTTCCCGGCAGTCTCCATTGCGGACAATAGGGTGTCCTCCGTAAAGTGCTGAGGCTGACTGCTTTTGCCTTCTTTGACGATTGCCGCAGAAACCGAAAGTGTCTGTCCTTCGGTCAGCTCCGGCAGGGCTTTCTCTGCGCCCTCTTTTTTCGGCTTTGTATCCTTCATTTTGGCACGATAAGCGTCCTCCAGTGCTTTCCATCCGGGGTGCTTCACCGTTTTTCCTTTTGTGGTAAACTCCCCACCGGCACACGCTGCAATCACAACAGTTTCCGAATAGATATGGGGCTGGGCTACGGCGCACATCAGACGCAGGGCCACCAGCTCCAGCACCGCTTTTTCTCCCGCAGGAAGGGCAGAAAGGTCTGCATCCTTGAGATTTCTGGTAGGGATTACTGCGTGGTGGTCAGTTACTTTCTTATCGTTGATGACCGTATGCGGATCACAGGTAATGGCGATTTCTTTGCAAAACGGCATGGCGTTGGCAACCAGGTTCACCAGCACCGGCAGGCTGTCTGCCATATCACCGGTCAGATAGCGGCTGTCAGTACGGGGATAGGTGCAAAGCTTCTTTTCATACAGACTTTGCAGATAGTCCAGGGTCTGCTGGGCTGTAAATCCAAGCAGGCGGTTGGCATCTCTTTGCAGAGTAGTCAGGTCATAGAGGGCAGGCGGCTTTTCAGACTTTTCCTTGCACTCCACCTTTTTGATTGTGACATTTGCACCCTGACAGGTTTCTTTCAGCTGCTCAGCAGCGGCCTTATCCGCCATGCGCTCCCCGGATACGGTAAGACCGGGCAGCTCCAGCGCCACGGTATAAAAGGGAACCGGCTTAAAGATGTCGATCTCAGCTTCTCGCTGGACAATGAGCGCCAGTGTTGGGGACATCACGCGCCCGATGTTGAGGGTGCGGTGATACAGCACGGAAAAAAGCCTTGTGGCATTGATTCCCACCAGCCAGTCGGCCTTGGCACGGCAGAGGGCAGCATCTCGAAGTCCGTCATAGTCCGCACCGGGGCGCAGGTTTGCAAAGCCTTCCCTTATGGCGGAGTCCTCCATCGAAGAAATCCAGAGCCTTTTCATCGGCTTCTTGCAACCTGCCAGCTCATAGACGCTGCGGAAGATCATCTCGCCCTCGCGTCCGGCATCACAGGCATTTACCACTTCCGTCACATCCGGGGCATTCATCAGCTTTTTGAGAATATCAAACTGCTTTTTCTTATCCTTTCCCACTACCATCTGCCAATGTTCCGGCAGGATAGGCAGATCATCATATCGCCACTTGGCATACTTGGGATCATAGCTGTCTGCATCCGCAAGACCGGCCAGATGGCCCACGCACCAGCTGACACGCCAGCCGTTACCCTCCAGATACCCGTCCTTACGGACGGTTGCGCCGATCACCGCCGCCAAATTCTGGGCAACTGATGGTTTTTCGGCAATTACCAATTTATGTTGAGCCATGATGGTTTCTCCTCTCTTTGAGCCATCGGGACATTTCCCGGTGACAGATACCTACGCAGGGTCTTCCATAATTCCCGCAACCATAGCAGGGGTGGCTGTGGGGCAAAGAAGGAGGACGGGAAGTTTCCTTCCCGCCCTCCGGCCTGCGTGTCATCATGCGTTCATAGGGACTGTCTGTGAAACGGGTCATTTCACACTGTCCTCATCATCTTCTTCTGTGCTGCCCCCGTCAGCATCCGGTTCTTCCGACTCCTCATCCTCGGTTTCCCATTCCTCGGAATCTTCCTCTCCATAATCATAATCGTCCAGACTGTCATTGCCCTTGGTCTTAGGCTTGTTCTTAACGAGCTTCAAGTAGGCAAATACGCCACCGCCACCAAGCAGAGCCAGCAAAAGGACCAGCGCAGCCGGGTTCAATCCGGCAGGCTTCTCCTTTTCCGGCTCCGATGTTTCTGCCGGAGGTTCCGGTGCTTTGCCCGTACATTTACTCTTATCAGTTGCGCAGACCGGGCAGGCCGTATTGACTGCCCCTGCTTCACATTTTGTTGAACAGCTGCATACCGCAGGCATCTCCTCTTTGGGTTTTCCATCTTCCATCAGCGCCGCAAGGTCTGCATCGTCCACCTGATTCAGAAAGTGAACAGCAGTCTCCTTGTCCTCATTCGCCCTATCAATCAGGATGTAAAAGTAATTTCCAGCTTTGGTCGTAACAGTAATAAGCTGCTTATTGCCTCCAAAATCATCCACCAATGCCGCATTCCCCTCCGGTGTAAGTGCCGGTGCCGGTTCTGTTTCTTCCACAATCACATTGCTGTCATTGGTAGAATCCTCTGCCGGTGCCGCCGGAGCCTGTTCTGACCCCTGTGCGAAAGCAGGGATCGTAAAGCCAAATGCCACAACCATTGTCAGGCAAAGGGCGGAAAGTGTTTTGCAAATTCTTTTATTCTTCATAAGCGGTAACCTCCTGATTATTTGATTCCGACAGTGCTGTATCTCTGCCGTGGTTCATTCCACCGGAAAGCATAGCGTTCAGCTGTGCTGGAGTCATGCGTAACGCACGAACCATCTGAACGATTTCCAGATTCTCTGCCTCCGTTTTCTGTGCTTCCAGGGTCTTGAGCTTTTCCTGATATTCCGCAATCTTCTCACGGGTTTTCTCAATTTCCTGGTCGATACGTTCAATTTTGTTTTTTGCCATAACCGTTCACTCCTTTCCACAAAGTCTGTTACCAGTTCATCAGACCATAGCCTTTAATGCTTTGATAATTCAGGTCATAACTTTTGATCTTGCAGGCATCGCCGGAATTTCCCTCCACGGTATAAACACGGCTGCCATCCGTACCGATCACGATACCCACATGGTCTGCTGTCCCATCCAAATCCCAATCAAAGAAAATTGCATCTCCGGGAGCCAGATTGTTATAGCCTCTTGCACCCCATTGTCCATGAGACTGGAACCACGGAACGCCCTGCCACTCACAGCCTGCAAAGCGCGGCTCACTTTTTCCAGCCTGGTTATAACACCAGGATACAAAGCAGGCGCACCACTCCACGCGGCTGTCAAAGCCATACCAGCTCCAATAAGGATAGCCGCCCACATTGCCGACCTGACGCTTGGCCAGCTCCACCAGCTGAGGATTGCCGGGGCGGGTACCGTTAATGAACTGCACACCGGACAGATCTTCCGAGCCGCTGGTATCAGGGGAACCGCCGCCAAACAACAGCGGCTTATTGCCCATGGTCTGCCGGTAAACCTGATACATTTCCATCTGCTCCGGGGTCAGTAACTCCGACGCCACAGCGGAAATGGGCTTGCTGGTGAGTTTCACATTCAAAATGTAATACTCATAGGGAACTTCTTCTGAGGTGGTCTCACCGGTCTCCGGGTCGGTGGAGGTCTCCGTGCGGTAGCGAATCTCCACTTCCTCAGTAAGCGTCAGCTGATACTGTGCTGCAAACACACGCGCCAGCTCTGCCTGAGCGCTCTGCCGGGTGTAGCCTTGCAAGACGGCAGAGAGAAATGCTGCCAGCTCATGAGGGTCATGGCCGATCATACCAAGGTCATAGCGATACTCGTCATACCCTGGGTGACTGCTTTCTATGTTGTCGATTTCCTCCTGCAACTGGGCTTCTCTGGCTGCATAATCTGCCTCCACCGCCAGCATTTCCGGGTCATCCGACGGATAAGTGGTACCGGAGAGAACGGAACCGATGCTCTGCGCCATCATGGAGCAGGAGGACATGGTATTCATCAGCATACAGGTAATGAGGAACAAAACCCCTGCCATCAGGAAACCCTTCTTGTGGCGCATGACGAATGCCCCTGCCTGCTGTGCCTTTTCTTTTACCGTCCTTGCGGCTTTTCCTGTTTTGGATGCAGCCTGGGCAGTATTTCCAGCAGTCTGACCGGCATGTTTGGCGGCGGCATACTGCTTTTTGATGGCCTGCTTTTGCTGCCAGCGGGAAAGTGGATTGCTGGCAAACTGGGGATTTTCCTGCAAAGATTTCTGGTACAGAACATTTACATTTGCCTTTTCCAGTTGGCGCTCTGCCTGTGCTGCTTTGCGGTACGGCTTCAGCTTGTGGCTGCGATAGCCCTCCCGCACCAGATAAGCGCCGGTCTCCACCGCTTCCTCGGACTTGTGGGCGCTTTCCACGCCCACATTGTCCTGTTCTGTTTCCCGGATCTCTTTGTGGAGCTTGCCCGCAACCAGATGGACGGGAGCTTCCTTGACCCCTTGAGAAAGTTTGGAGGGTGGCTTTTTCTTGTCCTCAAAGGTCAGCTTCGAGGTCTTTTTTCCGGTATCCGGGTCAATGACCGTCTGCCTGACCTTTTTCTTTGGGATATTGGCCTGCGCCTTATCTGCTCTGGCCGCAGCTTTCTCCGCTTTACGGATCGGCTTTTCCAGTGCAGGATCAGACCGTTCCTCATCAGTAAAGCGCAGGCGCGGCTCTTTATTCAAACCATTCTCCCAGCATGAGGGAGGACATCATGTAGTGCAGCTCTGCATAAATGGCCATTCCCACAGGATCGTTGAACATACAGCCGGACAGGTAGGCATAAAACTGTGCCACCACATCGGACAGGATCTTCGCCTCTGTTCCTTTCAGAATCAGGCCGCCCATACCTTCTTTAGCACGAATGGCGCTCCAGACCTCTGCCAGACGGAGAAGCCCCACCTGACCGGTCTCATTCAGTTCGGCTGCCTGATCTGCCGCCGTGCGGCACTCACTTACCGCATCGGCCATGACCGTAAGCAGCTGGCTGCGCTGGGCATTTACCGCCCTGTCAAAAAACATCAGCGGGTTTTTATTCAAAATGTTGGGGTTCATAATCATTCATCCTCCTTTTTCAATTCTTGAGGTTTGGTGGTCATAATGCGGTAAAGTTCGGTGTTCTTCGGGAAGTGGTCTACAAACGGCAGGATCGTGGAGCCATAGAACAGCAGGCCCTCGCCCTCACCGGAGTGGGTCACATAGCTAAGCTGGTGCGTGGAAATCCCCAGTTGCTTCGCCAAAATCTGACGGTCTCCGCCTGCCTGGTTAAGCATATACACGAAGTCCGAGTTTTCAAAGATGTTCTCTACCTCGCGGCTGCTCAAAAGGTCTTTGACATTCTGGGTGATACCTGTCGGAATACCGCCCCATTTTCTGAATCGCTTCCAGATTTCCACCGTATAGGCGGCGGTCTGCTCCTCCTTCAAAAGCAGGTGCATCTCGTCGATGTAGTAACGGGTGGACTTGTGGGCGGCACGGTTGATGGTAACGCGGTTCCATACCTGATCCTGAACCACCAGCATACCGATTTTTTTAAGCTGCTTGCCCAGTTCCTTGATGTCATAGCAGACAATCCGGTTATCAATGTCCACATTGCTTTGGTGGTTGAACACATTGAGGGAGCCGGTTACATAGATTTCAAGAGCCGTAGCGATATACTGGGCTTCCTTTTCCTCCTGTTCCCGAAGCAGGTTATACAAATCCTCCAGTATGGGCATATTCTCCGGGCGCGGGTCATTGAGATAGGTCTGATAGACCAGCCGCACACAACGGTCAATAATGGTTTTCTGCACCGGCTGCAAGCCCTCCTTACCGCCCACGATCAGCTCACACAAGCTGAGGATAAAGTCAGACTTGAGTGACAGCGGGCTTTCATCATCCGAATAGTCCAGATTCAGATCCATCGGATTGATATAGTTGGTTGAAGTAGGTGAGATCTTGATGACCTGCCCATGCAGACGCTCAACAAGAGGTGCGTACTCCGCTTCCGGGTCACAGATGATAACATCATCACTGGTAAGCAAAAAGCAGTTGGCAATTTCTCGTTTTGCGCTGAAGGACTTACCGGAACCCGGCGTACCCAAAATCAAGCCGTTGGGGTTTTTCAGCAGCTTTCGATCCACCATGATGAGGTTGTTGGACAGAGCATTGATGCCGTAGTACAGAGCTTCTTTGCCGTTCTGGAACAGTTCCTGCGTAGTAAAGGGCACAAAGATAGCTGTGGAACTGGTGGTCAGTCCTCGCTGGATCTCAATCTGATTGAGACCCAGAGGCAAACAGCTCATCAGCCCTTCTTCCTGCTGGAAGTCCAGCCTGGTCAGCTGACAGTTATACTTCTGGGCAATAGAGCCTGCCTGAAAGATGTTGTTGCCAAGCTGACGGGGATTGTCCGCCGTGGTCAGCACCAGAAAGGTCAAAAGGAACATTCTCTCGTTGCGGCTCTGCAAATCCTGCAAGAGTTTTTTCGCTTCACTGCCGTAGGTAGCAAGGTCAGATGGAATGATGTCCATGTCGTATCCGGCACGGACTGCTTTTTTCTGTTCCTCGATCTTGCTACGGTCCAGGTCGGTAATCTTCCGCTTTACCGTTTTGATGGCTTTCACCTGATCCACCGACTGAATGTGCATACTCACAATAAGCGAGCTTTCCATATCCAGAAAATCAGCCAGCAAACGGTCATTCAGCTCCGGTGCGAGAATCTGCAAAAAAGAAACAGTCCCGTATTTCTTACCCATACGGAACTGCTTGCCGGTGCGGAACTCAAAGGAGCTTGGTGCAATAAAATCCTTTGTGGACAGACCAGAAGGAGCCAGCCAGTCCCATTCAAACTGAAACGGGAGTTGTTCATCCATGTGGAATACCGCATGAAGCTGAAAAAGCCTTTCTTTACCGTCCAGCGTTCTGGCAGCTACACCAAGACGCTTGAAGTTATTAAGTATATCGGTCTCAATACGCTCCAGACGGGGCTTGGCGACTTTGATGCTGTCCGCGTCGATACCAAAGGTCAGGTATTTGGTCTTGATGAGACCGTTGTTACCTCTGGCCAGCTGATTTTGCAGCATTGTGGTGTATTCCTCGCGGATACTGTCAAAGGCGTCCCTCTGGGGCGGGATGGAAATGGAGTTAGCAAAGGTCTCCTCCGATGCCGCAAGGTTCAAAAAAGACAGCTGAAAATGAATCGAGCTGTCAAAATAATTGAGGAAATCACACCACCCCTCAAAGATTGCCGTCTTATCTTCGTTTTGGGAGAGCTGATAGTTGATGTCCTGAAACTGGATGGTCTTTGTGTAGTGGCTGTCCGATACGCGGCAGATTCCGTCCGGCCACATCCGTTCATAAGGGATACTGTCCTGCGCAGATTTTCCTTTTTTGTCCGTGCGGTTAGCGCGGACAATGGCCGCTTCGATCTGCTTCTTATCGGCGCGGGACAGTTTTTTCTTTGTCTTTACCGGCTGCACAGTTTTTTCCTCGGTTTTTCCGAACATCCGATGCAGCCATTTTTTTATTGCGGTGAACAATGTCATACACCTCCTTATCGAGCATTTCCTGCCGCTTTAATACGGCATAAAAGTTGTTGGTCTGGTAAGGTCGCTGCTTTGGACGGATTACAGCTACTTTGAGAATGTTGCCCACGATCTTTTCCAGGGGCTGTCCATGCTTTTCGTACATAGCCAGCATAAAGAAGGGCAGCATAACCAGCATCATACACATAGCCGCTACACTGTTTCCGGTAGGTTTTCTGAGCAAAAAGAAAAGCGGTACGCCAATAAGCGCTCCGCCCGTGAAGCAGATAAGCTGCCGCTTGGTCAGATTGAACATGACCTTTGTTTTGACTTTTGTTAAGTCCTTGGGTACGGGTACATAAGCCAATGTGGAAACCTCCTTCCGTTTTAGTGTGCCTGAAAGACTGATTTGGCGAGACTGCCGGTTTTGAACAGCGTAAAACATAGCAGTACGGTGTAGCCCACGCAGCTCCAGATTGCCATGATGATGTCATCTTCCAGAGCGATGTTCTGCACCAGCACAGCATAAATTGCCACGCAGACGATAATGAGAAACGCCTGAAAGCCCAGTGCCAGCAGGGATCGGAGGTAATTCTGTCCCATACCGCCCCATTCTTTGCCCATCATTGCAGCCATTGGAACAGGAGCCACCGAAGTTACAAGGTAGATCTCGATCATACGGCCATAAATAACGATAAAGATACAGATATACAACGCCCACATGGTAATGCCAATAAAGAGGGATTGGAACCACAGTCCGAACAGCGGTCCCAAATCCATTTCCATCAGCCTCGGTTCCAGATCAGTCATAACTGAGGAAATGTCAATGGACGCATCCGAATTGATAATCCCTGCCGCCTGCGCCACCACGCTCTGCGCCATATCAAAGACGCCCATCACGATATTCCATGTGTTTGTGACAATGAGGATGGCGGCAGCTGATTTGAACACCCACTTGAAAATCATCCAGGTATCCACATCATGCAGGTTGTTCTTGTCTGCAATCATCTGGATCAGGTCTACGGTCATCACGATAGCCAGG
>ENA-OWZM01000500-OWZM01000500.1-human-gut-metagenome-genome-assembly--contig:-NODE-500-length-15479-cov-5.97711_pt1 | contig 15479 bp, 15 predicted proteins | sample MGYA00249259_ERZ652113 | MGnify/ENA primary metagenome ERZ652113 (study PRJEB26925, sample SAMN05827264) | human gut metagenome | biome: ENVO:2100002; feature: ENVO:00000062; material: ENVO:00002003...
CGGCAGCGTCAGATGTGTATAAGAGACAGAGTACCGGGCGCTTTGAGGCGATCGAGCTTCGGGATGGAGAAGAACGGTATTTTGGGTTGGGTGTCCGGAAAGTAGTGGATCACGTCAACCAGAAGATCAGGGAAAAACTCATTGGCTTTAATGTGCTCGATCAGGCAGGAATCGACCGCATCATGGTGGAAGAGGATGGCACGGATAATAAGGGGAATCTTGGTGCAAATGCAATTCTTGGTGTTTCCATGGCGTGTGCCAAAACCGCGGCAAAAGCATTAGAACAGCCGTTGTACCGTTATCTCGGAGGAACGGCAGCACACATTCTTCCGGTTCCGATGATGAATGTCATCAACGGTGGAGTGCATGCAAAAAATTCCATTGATTTTCAGGAGTTTATGATTATGCCGGTGGGAGCACTCGATTTTCATGACGGACTCCGTATGGGAGCAGAAATCTATCATTTCCTACGTCAGATCTTAAACGAGGAGAGATTAAGCACTGCAGTCGGGGACGAGGGCGGATTTGCACCGGATGTCAAGGACACCAGGGAAGTATTCCGCTATTTACAGAAGGCGGTGGAAAAGGCAGGCTATCACGTAGGGGATGACGTGGTATTTGCCATGGACGCAGCGGCAAGTGAACTGTATGACGAGGAGACGGGATTATACATTTTTCCGGGAGAATCCAGAGCGGCAGGAAAAGAGCCGGAAGAGGGAGCCGGAGAAGGCTCTGCAAAGGACTATTGTAAAGACAGTGTGAAGCGGAGTGCGGATGAAATGATCGCTCTGTATGAAGAACTGATCGAAGAATTTCCAATCGTGTCGATCGAGGATGGTTTATTTGAGGATGACTGGGAAGGCTGGCAGAAAATGACAAAACGCATTGGCGGCAGAGTCCAGCTTGTAGGGGATGACCTTTTTGTGACAAATCCAAAGCGGATTAAATGCGGAATTGATTTAAACGTCGCAAATGCAGTTCTCATTAAAGTAAATCAGATCGGAACCGTCACAGAAGCGATGGAGGCGATCGAGATGGCAAAATGTGCTGGTTATCAGGCAGTGATCTCCCATCGTTCCGGGGAGACCGAGGATGCCTTTATCGCAGATCTTGCGGTGGCAGTGAATGCCGGACAGATCAAGACTGGTGCACCGTGCAGAGGAGAACGAACCGCCAAATACAATCAGTTACTCCGTATTGAGGAAGAGTTAAAAGAATCTGCAAGATATGGGAAAGCCGAGATAATCCGAAAGAAATAGGAGCCTAAATGGCTCCTATTTTCTTGCTCATCATTTCCGGGTTGGAAGCATTTGCGAGTGCAGTTTTTTTATCGACGATGCCCTTTTGATATAGGCGGAAAATACTGGTATCCATCGCTAACATATTCTCGTTCGTGGAGGTGTAGATCATGCCGTCAATTTGATGTGTTTTACCTTCACGGATGATGTTACGGATGGCGGGCGTTAACACCATGATCTCAAAAGCCGGAACCATTTTTCCATCCGTGGTCGGGAGCAGACGCTGGGATATGACTGCGTGTAGTACCATGGAGAGCTGTACCGCCACCTGATGCTGCTGAGCAGCTGGAAATGCATCGATGATTCGATCTATGGTATTGGCAGCCCCGATGGTGTGAAGCGTTGAAAAAATCAAATGTCCGGTTTCGGCAGCAGTCATGGCTGTATTGATCGTCTCATAATCACGCATCTCACCGAGCAGGATCACGTCCGGGCTCTGACGAAGGGAAGCGCGCAGAGCTGTGAGATAATTTTCAGTGTCGGTGCATATCTCACGCTGGCTTACGATACTTTTTTTATGGGTGTGCAAGTATTCTAATGGATCTTCCAATGTGATGATATGGGCTTCCTGCTCGGTGTTGATCTTGTCGATCAGGCAGGCTAATGTCGTTGATTTTCCACCACCAGCAGGACCGGTGACGAGCACCATTCCCTTGTTGGTGTTGGCAAGTTCCATCACAGCATCCGGGATCATCAGTTCACTTGGCTGTGGCAAAGTGAATGTGATGATTCGGATGACGGCGGAGTAAGAGCCACGCTGTTTATAAGTGCTGACACGGAATCTTGACACTCCCACAATGGCAAAAGAAAAGTCGTCGTCACCGGTTGTCTCAAATTGGGAAATATCGCGGTGGTCAGCAAGTTCATAAATCGCTGTGACAAAGTCGCGGCACATATCCGGTTTCATGCGTTCTTCCTGATAAGTATGCATCTTTCCGCTTACTTTGTAGGTCAGCGGACGGCCTGCGACAACAAAGATATCGGATGCATGCTCTTTTGTGATATTTTCTAAAATTTCTCTGACGTTCATATTCATAACCAAACCTTTCTTATAATTAATTTCCCTGATACAGATGAAGTGAGTCATCGTCAATCACAGGTTCATTGTTCGTGACGGTCTGCCACTGTGTGACTTTATAAAATTCATCTCCGGGATGTTCCGGATAAAGGAGTTCTAATGTAACATAAAGATTCTGCACATCGTTGATCGTAACCTGAAATGTGCAGGTTGGACAATTACCTACAATCGTAGGCGATCCCGCGGTCAGCGTATCTTCTGTTTTCAGTTCCGGTATCAGATCAGCAGCCTTTTCAAAAAAAGTCTGACTGTCATCACAGTTTGCGTAAAGGTCTGCGAGTGCCAGATCTAATTGCTGCAGATAGTTCCTTGCAGCAGTATCTGCTTCGTAATAGGCGGTTGTTTTTTCTGCAACCTTAAGACTTAATCTGTAATCTGAATTTGCAGTGATCAGAGAGAGCGTTGCAAAAGTCACCAGACATAACATGGTAAAAACCATCAGGATGGATGAAAAACCGATATGGATAAATCCTTTTTTTTGCTTATTCATACTGCATACCTCCTGTTGTGCTTAGGGAAATTGGCTGATAGCAGGAAGCTGACAGTTCATAAAGTGTTTCAGCAGTGCTGGTATCCAAAAAGGTGATGTGGATGGTGGCAAGCTGATCCGGTAAAAAATCTACCGTTGCCCGATAAACAGCGTTTTGTTTTCCACAGGCAAGAAAATCCCTGTCATAGTAGATCAAAATCGTTGCGTCCAGACTCATGGATTCCGGATAGATGGAACTTAGGGTTTCCTCCGGGGAATCCGTACTCTGGCAGATTTCTGCGATCGACGTGCATGCGGTCACTGCCTGATGCAGTTTTTCTGTGCTTTTCGAGAGCTGGTATCCTTTGAAAAATATCTGTACACAAAATGTTGCAAGAATCGAAAAAAACAGAATATTTAAAATAATCTCCATCAAAAAGAGACTGGATTTTGAGTGGCGGTATTGATTCATGAAAACTCCTTTTGCAAATTACGATTGTTTTGCATTCAGTGAGATATAAAGCGGATAGGTGTATCCGGTCGTATCCGTAATGGTAAAGCAGTAAAGATTTGAGCTGACCATATCAATGGCAAGTGCCTTGGTTTCAATGATTTTCTGCCCATCTCCCGGTAAAACAGTTGTTCCATCGGAAACTGTGATCTCGCGGAGATATCCGTCGTAACAGTAGATATAGGTTGTGTAAATCGTGTCATTCACAGTCTCAGATAAGGCGATGGCAGGAAAGGCACCGATGGATGTGACTGCGACAGAACCCGCCACATCATTTTGATTCATTTTTTCTTCCAGATAAGAGGATACGGTACGGGTCTCATAATTTGCGGTCATGCTGTCTGCAATCGAATGATATTGTTTTGCTCCGATGGAGACAACTAAAAATGTAGTGGCGGCAAAAAGCGCCAGCAGTGCAAGCAGGAAGACACGGTCGATCGTATGCTCCGGTGTTTTCTTTAATTCAAGCATAAAATCAGTTCCTTTTAATAATAGTGACATCCGGTCTTAAATTTGAGCCGATGTACTGATAGTCGATCAGATACTGGTCAGGATCATAGGTCAGACCATAATGTGTGGTGAGATAAGCAATGTCAGGTGGATAACTGCCCTCTAAAGCATAGCATTGTGTGATCGTCCGGGTGACTGCTTTTTCTAAAATGGTTGTCTGCTCGGATTCATTGGAAAGGCGGATGCGGTCAGCTGCAAAACCAAATACAAAAAGTGTCAAAGCAAGAAGAACGACAGAACACAATAGCTGTTTATATTTTTTTTTCTTTTTTTGTTTCAATCGTATCATAAAAGAACCTCACTTTTCCTGTTACTTTCAGCCGATACTTGACATAATGCCAATGAGAGGCAGAAGGAAAGAAATTAAAATGAGTCCTATGAAAATGGACAGGATAATGACTAAGGTTGGCTCTAATACAGAGATGAACCCTGCAATCTGCCGGTCAGTTTCTTCCTCATATTCCTCAGAAATCTGGTGCATGACTTCGTCCATGGAACCGGTGCGGAAACCGATCGTGATCATGGAAGTATAGATCTTACTGAAAATACCGGACGTTAAGACCGCCTCGGCAAATCCCCTGCCGGAAGCAGTCAGGTCGCGGCACTTCTTGATGCGGGAAGCCATGTAAGGATTGTCTACAAGCTGTTCTGCGAGCATAAGTCCCTGATCCGTATCGAGTCCGCTGCTTAATGCAAGTGCCATGCAGTTTGCAAAGCGGCTGGCAGCGGTGCTTAATGCAAGGGGTCTTTTCTTGAAGAATTTTTGCCCTGCGTCAGATTTTGAAATAAGAAAAATGCCTGCGGCAGCTGCGATCAGAACGATCACAATGACAAACAGATACTGGTTCAATGCATCTGAAAATCTCATCATCGCTCCGGCAAATCCGGTCAGGTCACTTCCTAATTCCATATAGATCTGATGAAAAACAGGAAGTACTTTGGCAATCAGCACCAGAATGACGGCAAGCATCATGGCAATCATGAGCAGCGGATACGTGACGGCATTTTTAATGCTGTTTTGGATGCTTTCTTCCCTTTTGTAATATCCGGTCAGTGCATTTAATACCTCTTCGAGTTTGCCCGCAAGTTCACCGATCCCGATCATATCCAGAACATATTTGGGAAATACATTTGTTTCCCTTAAGGCATCACAGAAAGAACTTCCATGATCGAGGGAATTGCTGATAACAGATAAAATTTCGGCAGTTTCTTCTTCCGGTGCGTCCTCCTGCAGAATGGAGATTCCTTCATAGATGGGAATCCCGGCAGAAACGATCATGGAAAGCTGGTCACAGAATGCTGCGATCTCAAGGTTGCCCAGCATCTGCTGTTTCTTTTTCTTCATAAGAGAAAAACCTCCTGTTAATAGACATACTTTGTAATGTATTCATCTGTCTGGGTAAGAAAATCTTTTGGATCGGAACTTGTGGAAGCAAAAGTCGGATCCATTAGTTTCCAATCATTTCCATCGAATTCAATAATTCCGTTTACCCAGCCTTTATCTTTGATATAAGTACTGATCCATGCGTGGTAGACATCACCCATATAACCTACTTCAAGGCGGGTGGGAATCCGCTCACACCGGAGCATGGAAGCCATGACAGCGGCGTAATCAAAACAGATCCCGGTCTGACTGGCAAGGACATCATCCACATCAGGCAGATAGCCGCTCTGCACAGATGCAGCTTTGTCATAATCATAAGTAAAATTCGTGATAATATAATTATAGACATTTTCAATTACTTCCAGATCATCATTGGCAGATGCAGAAAGTTCCATGGCTTTGGAGATGACTTTGGAGTCTGCTGAAAAGTTTACATACTGGTTTGCGTACAGATATGGACCAAATTCATCCTGGATCGTCACATCAATTGCCTGCGTAAAAAGGGTGGAATAACTGGTTCCCTCAATATTTTCAAATACGCCGACGGTGTAGGAACTGCTTCCGGAAGTGAGGGGAAAGGTTTCATAACCATCATGTAAATTATATGTGTAAGTGATCTCATCAGAACCTGTGATCTGCAATTTGACTTTGGAGTTGGAACCGGAGTAGGAAACCATAAGATAGCCTTCTTCCGTATGGGAGGCATCCACTGTAACGGAATCATTCCCATAGGTAACGGTGCCGTCTGCACTGCCTGTCAGTACAACAGGAGTATTGTCCCGGGATCCGGCAGCAGCTGTGGTGGCCGGAGAGGAATCCTTCGCCACAGTATCGGAGGATGCTGCAGAAGGTTTTTCGGCACTTTCGTTACTGCCACAGGAACAAAGGGTAAGGCAGACACACAGGAGCATTGGAAGTAATATGAAACGTCCCTTTGTTCTGGGGGTCATATTGTTTCTCCTTAAATATTCTTTCTCGGTGTAGCGCGGGCCACTAAGATATACCTCGGACTGCATGCAGGCATGCATCGATGATACCGTTTGACCCTTTGATCATATTATAGTGTATGAAAGATAAAAAGAAAATGATAAAAATACGAAAATCGGGAAAAATGTCAAAAAAAGTAAAAGGATTTCTTTTCATGAAATGGAAGAATATGGTATGATATTACAGATGAACTGGAAAAAAATGACAGATAACGGAGGTACATATGAAAAAATCCGTTTTAAAAGTACAGATGTTTGGAACTTATTCGATCGAATATGAGGGAAATCCGGTTTCATTTGAGCGGAATACCACAACAAAGACAAACCAGTTAATGCAGATTTTATTGCAGGCGGGAGAGAAGGGCGTTACAAGAGCAAAACTTTTGTCAGACCTCTTTGGCAATGAAGAGATGTCGAATCCGGCAAACAGCCTCCGGGCAACTGTGTTTCGCCTGCGCAGGCTTTTAGCGGCAGCCGGACTGCCGGAAGATGAGTATGTGACGATCAGAGGGGGAAGTTATTACTGGACTTCCGGGATCCCTTATGAACTGGATGCACATCAATTTGAGGAGTTACTGAAGAAGGCTGAGAAAGAAAATGACCCGGAGAAGAAAAAGTCCTGTATAGAAGAAGCATGTGAACTGTATCGCGGGGAATTTCTGCCGCAGCTTGGTGCAGAAGAGTGGGCAGTTGTTTTAAATGTCTATTATAAAAATCTTTTTTCAAATGCCATGCGCACATTATGCCAGATTTTAAAAGATGAAAAAGATTATAAAAAACTTTATCACTGTGCAGAAAAAGCAGCGGTCATCTATCCGTTGGAGGATTGGCAGATCTGGCAGATGGACAGTCTCATTTCGATGGACAGGCAGGATGAAGCCATGGTGCTGTATGAGACGACAACGGAACTTTTATATAAGGAACTTGGACTTACACCGTCTGATCAGATGAAGGAACGCTTCCGGCAGTTAGAAGTGTACCAGCATGATAAAGCGGATCATGTGAATGAGATCCAGGAGGGATTAAACCAGAGAGAAAAAGACGATGGAGCTTTTTTCTGCAGTTATCTTTCTTTTATGGAAGGATACCGGTATGTGCGGAGAGTGATCGAGCGTTCAGGGCAGTCTGCCTATCTTCTTTTGTGTACCATGACGGATGGAAAAGGAGTTCCGTTGGAGAAAGGAGAACGCCTTGGCAAGGTTGCAGAGGAACTAGAACAGGCAATCCGTAATTCTCTCCGGCGCGGGGATATGTTTACCAGATACAGTGATAATCAGTTCCTGATGCTGCTTTTAGGAATTAAGCAGGAGGACTGTGCGATTGTTGTGGAAAGAATTAATGGATATTTTGAAAAAGCATCCAGAAAGAATTATTTAAAATACAGCACGGCACCGATTTCGGAAATCAAAGAGGCGGATGACTGTGCACATTTTCACAATATGGATTCCATGTGGGGAGAGTAAGGAGCAGATTCATTTATGACATTTGAAAAATCATTTCCGAATATGGTTATGGTATGTGTGGACGGTGTGGAAAATGAAGACATCTATGGACGATATTTTCACCGGTATAAAAAAGAAGAAACTTTTTTTCCGGATTCTGCCACGCTGATTATAGAAATGGAACGATTTTACGACGCCATCGGTTATCCGCAGGCGGCTACAAAAACGAGAAAATTTATGGAACGCAAAGGCGGGAGGATTCCTGCAAAAGAGCACATGGCTGTCATTTCCGACGGTCAGGATTTGATACAGCTCCGCGGAAACCTCGCAACATTTCTTGTCGGTGTAACTTCCAGACAGAATGCAAGCTGGCAGGGAGATGTGGTCTGGATGGAGCAGAAAATCCGAAAGCATTTTTGCAGCGATATGGAACTGGTCGTATTTGTGGATGACGCGGTGAAAAAAAGCGAACTGTAACGTTTTTTTTAACGCATTCTGTGATAATATATACAAAAGAGAAAAAGGTGGCAATTATGGCTGAGAATCAAAAGGGAACATTTATTGTAAAAATCAATCATACCGACAATGCAAGCTGGCAGGGACAGGTGACCTGGGCAGATAAGAATATCACGAAAAATTTTCGCAGTACCTTGGAACTGATCAAGCTGATGGATGGCGCAATCACATCAGAGGAAACAAAAAACAGTTGAAAATATGGCGGGTATGTGTTATACTGCTTAAAGTTGTGAGTTTATAACCGTAGGAGGAAAATAAAGTGGCAGTTTTAAAAATAATCTTAACAGTTGTTTTTATTATAATTAGTATTGCATTGACAGTTATCATCTTAATGCAGGAAAGTAAGTCAGCAGGACTTGGAGCAATCGCAGGAGCGGCTGATACTTACTGGGGCAAGAACAAAGGACGTTCCATGGAAGGAAGACTGGTAACAGGAACCAAAATTCTGGTTGCCTTGTTTATTGTGATTGCTGCTGTATTGAACTTGGGAATTTTTTAAGAAACGCAAAAGACTGTCGTGAATACGATGGTCTTTTTTTTATCATTCTAAAAATGATTGCATACTTTAGGAAAATGGAGAAGATATGAACAAAGAATTATTACAGGAACGAAAGAAAATGATCTATGATTTCATCTGTGATGAACTCTATGTGCCGATGAAGGCAAAAGAGATGGCAATTGTATTAAATGTGCCGAAATCACAGCGCGGGGAATTATTGGAAGTGTTAGACGCACTCACTGCAGATGGAAAAGTAGAGATATCCGGCAGGGGAAAATATGTAAAATCAGAGGGAAAATATCTGACAGGCGTTTTTACTGCACATCCGAGAGGGTTTGGTTTTGTGACTGTGGAGGGAGAGGAAGAAGATATTTTCATCCCGGCTGCACAGACGAACGGAGCGCTTCATAAGGATACCGTCCAGATCACGCTGTCAAAAAACAGCAGTGGAAAGCGCAAAGAGGGAACGGTGACAAAGATTTTATCCAGAGGAACAGAGCAGCTTGTCTGCACTTATGAAAAAAGTAAAACCTTTGGATTTGCAGTGCCGGACAATCCAAGATTTGCGCAGGACATTTTTATTCCGCTGGAGCGGTCAAAGGGAGCGGTTTCCGGGCACAAAGTTGTGGTGGAGATCACAGATTATGGAAAAAACGGCAAAAAGCCGGAGGGAAAAGTCGTCGAGATTATCGGACATATCAATGATCCGGGGACAGATATCATGTCCATTGTGAAGGGATATGATCTCCCGGTGGAGTTTTCCCAAAAGATCATGAAACAGGTGGAAAATGTATCGAATGAAGTCAGTGCTGCGGACATGGCGGGGCGCATGGATCTGCGAGACTGGCAGACGGTCACAATCGATGGGGAGGACGCAAAAGACCTTGATGATGCGATCACGCTCACAAAAGAGGGAGATCTTTATGAACTTGGAGTCCACATTGCCGATGTATCCAACTATGTGCAGGAGAGCAGCGCACTCGACGTGGAGGCACTCAAAAGAGGAACGTCCGTGTACCTTGTCGACCGCGTGATACCGATGCTTCCGCACAAACTGTCAAATGGAATCTGTTCGCTGAATGCAGGAGAGAACCGTCTGGCGTTAAGCTGTATCATGAAGATCGATGAAAAAGGAAATGTGATCGACCACACCATTGCAGAGACCGTCATAAAAGTGGACAGGCGCATGAGCTATACCAGTGTGAAAAAAATCTTAGAAGAACATGACGTGGCAGAGATCGAAGAGTACAAAGAACTTGTGCCGATGTTTGAGCGGATGAAGGAGCTTGCTGCAATATTACGGAAGAAACGAATGAAGCGTGGCTCAATCGATTTTGATTTCCCGGAAACAAAAATCATTCTGGATGAGCAGGGAAAACCGGTCGACATCAAACCGTATGACAGGAATGTTGCGACGAAGATCATCGAGGATTTTATGCTCATTGCCAACGAGACGGTGGCGCAGGACTATTTCTGGCAGGAACTGCCATTTGTATACCGGACGCACGATAATCCGGACACCGAAAAAATCAAAAAATTAGGAACCTTTATCAACAATTTCGGCTACACGATCCATATCGGACAGGATGAGATCCATCCGAAGGAATTGCAGAAATTATTGATGAAAATTGACGGTACACCGGAGGAGGCTCTGATCAGCCGCCTGACACTGCGTTCCATGAAACAGGCAAAATACACGACAGTCAGTACCGGGCATTTCGGACTTGCCACAAATTATTACTGCCATTTCACTTCACCGATCCGCCGTTACCCTGATCTGCAGATCCACAGGATCATCAAGGACAACCTGCGCGGCAGGATGAACCAGAAACGGATCGAACATTATGACAGTATTCTGCCGGAGGTTGCAAAACATTCCAGCGAGATGGAGCGGAGAGCAGATGAGGCGGAGCGCGAGACAGATAAACTCAAAAAAGTGGAATACATGGAAGAACGTATTGGTCAGGTGTTTGAGGGCGTTATCTCCGGCGTGCAGGAGTGGGGATTCTATGTAGAACTTCCGAACACGGTGGAAGGACTGGTGCATGTGACGTCTCTGACCGATGATTTTTACCATTACGAGGAGTCGTCCTATGAGATGATCGGGGAGCGCACGAACAAACACTATAAGCTCGGTCAGAAGGTCAAAGTGATCGTGGCGGATACAGACAAAATCATGCGCACTATCGATTTCCGTGTTGTGCGGGATGATGTGGAACCGGATGAAGCGGTCAAGGACGAGGCATCTGTTTTGTCGAAGATGACAGATTAAATTTTTATAAAATTTGTATTTTTTAACCAGAAGTTTATTGCGAAAGATAAACTTCTGGGTTATACTGTAACAGCAGCAGGAGGTAAGGATCATGGCAAAGCAGGAAATCAAGTTAATAGCGAATAACAAGAAGGCTCACCATGATTATTTTCTGGAGGAAAAATACGAGGCAGGTGTGGAACTTCACGGCACAGAGGTAAAGTCTCTGCGCATGGGAAAATGCAGTATCAAAGAAGCATTTGTCCGCATTGAAAAGGGCGAAGTGATCATATACGGAATGCATATCAGTCCCTATGAAAAGGGCAATATCTTCAACAAAGATCCACTGAGACCGAAGAAACTTCTGATGCATAAGTCAGAGATCCACAAACTTGTCGGCAAGATTGCAGAGCAGGGCTATACGCTTGTTCCGGTGGAAGTTTATTTCAAGGGAAGCCTTGTGAAAGTACAGATTGCTCTTGCAAAAGGTAAAAAACTCTACGACAAGAGACAGGATATCGCCAAGAAGGATATGCGCCGCGAGGCGGAGCGTGATTTTAAGATCCGCAACCTTGGTTAGAGAGAAACCGTCCGCGGTTTCACGGAGCATCCGGTATGGATGCATCCGGCAATTAGAAAATATGGGCTTGTAATGGTTTCGACAGGGATCATGAAGCTGGAGAAGCGAGTCGCACGGGATGCGTCAAATTCCACAATTAAAATTAAACGCTGAAGATAATTTAGCATACGCTGCCTAATTTGGCAGCAGTCTGACCCAGAGTACCTACACTTTGGGACCCAGGCTTCGACTATGTAGGAAACGACATCAGCAAAGCTTTGAGCTGTTGGGCGTATCATGAAGCTACTGAAAGCATTCGGTTGTTTGTTCCTGGATGCCGGAGGGAATGTCTAAGGATAAACTAAACTCGTAGAAGGACAGGGGATTGGTTTTTGGACACGGGTTCGATTCCCGTCAGGTCCACTATCAAAAAAAGTGCCTGAAATCTTAGAAAATAGTTGATTTTTCTGGGGTTTCAGGCATTTTTTATGGTTCGGATATTTGTTGAAATTATATTGTATTTGTCAAATAAATGCACTTTTTTGTCATGGATTTTGTCATGACAAATTTAAGAAATATTGTTGAATAGTTCATATCCAGATTTTGTCAAAGAAACAGGATATGGAATAGTGACCGGATCAAAGGACAATCGGTGGAAAGACCTATACTTATTATGAATTCACGCAGAAACAGCGTCAAATGGAGCGGCAGATCAGAGCCACCAAGAGAGAAATCGAAGCAATAAAAAGTATTGGCGGCGATGCACAGGATTTACAGAATAAATTGCGTGGACAGATGGCAGATTATAAAAGTTTCTCAAAGGCTGCCGGATTGAAAGAACGGGATAATCGGCTTAGAGTAGAGAGCGGAACATCTAATTTGAGGAAAACAAAGACAATTAAGTGGATTGAGGAGCAATATAAAGGTTATACAGCATCAATACCCAAATCTTGGGAAAAGACACAGTTTATAGGTAAAGAAACACTGTTGGGAGCTAATCCTAAATTTGTTGCAGTACCAAAACCGTATGATAAACAAGAAATTAAGTATAATACAAATTGCGTTAATTCAACTATATCGTATGAAATGAGATGTCGAGGGTATAATGTTGTTGCGGGTAAATCAAACTCATTGTTACGTGATGATCCAACACTGGCATGGGAAGATATTAAACCAATTACATTTGATAAAGTTGCATTTAATGAAATTGAACAGCAAATGAAGGAATGGGAAAACGGAGCAAGGGCATGCGTATGTTTTAAGAATTTAAGGAATAACAGAGGACATGCTATTGTTGCTGAAAATGTAAATGGAAAAATAGAGTTTCTTGACGTGCAAAAGGGGAAATATTATAATAAAAAAGAAGCTAAAATACTTGGTTATAATGATACATTGTTTTTTAGAATAGATAATGCGATTATATCAACCAGAGGCGTTAACGCTTGTGAAAAGGAGTGATTTTATGGTTGAATTTAAAGAAGCATATGAGATTGCAACTAATTTTTTTTTAGAAAATGATTATGCAGGCGTTGATGAAGCAAAGGATACAAATGATATGTGGCTATTTGCCCCTAAATGTAAAAAAACATGCTATGGGGTGTCATATATATGCGTACCCAAAAATGGGGATGAGCCATATATATTCAATCCTACTGGCATGGATAATGTAATTATGTGGGAAAATGCAAGTATTGTCTTAATGGGATGAGCATTATTTGCAATAAAATAAATGCTTTTCGTTGATAATGTGCAAAAAGTGTTATATAATATCACTAGGGGTGATATATTGAATCCTAGTAAATTTATCTGGTATCCTTGTCCAAAGTGTGGAAGCCACCTTTTGGCAATCAATAAAGATACCGAAGTTAAAAATTTGCCGTGCAAATGCAAGCACTGCAAACGAGAAAGTTTAATAACGATAGAGCCGATTAGTCAAGTCTTAAATTAGGACTTGATTGATTGGCTCTTTTTAATGCCACAGATTGATGTAATGGCAACATAAAGGTTTGCAGAGTGGCAATTTTTTTTCTGCAGAAGATAATCAGGCCATCAGCAGATTTAAGAAATCATAATAGCGAGATTTCAAGATAGTGCAAGGAAGAAAACGAAGCGGTTATCATTACTGTGAATGGTTCGTCTTTCACCTCACGTTGTCCACTAAAAGTGGTGGAAACGAACGGTTGTCCAACCGCGCAAATGAAGGAAAAGTGTGGCTCGGGTAAATTAAGAATAGATTCAGCTGTGCTTGAATCAGACCCGAAATTGAAAAGCAAGAAAGAATGCAGTGGGAGAAAAAGGATAATTAGAAAATTTGTTTGAAGAACAGCATTTTTTAGGTGTAATGATAGAAAGTTTCTGTTATAATAATACCATGGCATTGATGGGAAGGAGGCGATTTTATGCCAGCAGTAAATGTTAATATTCAGCCGGAAATAATACGTTGGGCGTTAAGTCAGACACAGAAAGAAAAACTTGGCGATACGTTAATGAACAATATTATTCAGTGGCTTAATGGCACAAAGACTCCTACCTTTAAACAGATAGAGGATTTTAGTAAAAAAGCGAATATTCCTTTGGGGTATTTCTTCCTACAGACACCTCCTGTAGAGCAGATGGAACTGTTGGAATACCGGACAGTTGACAGTATTCAGCTTGTAAATCCAAGCCGTAACCTAATAGACACAGTTCACGAAATGGAAAATATTCAGGACTGGATGAAAGATTACAGGCAGGAACTAGGGTTTGAGGTACTTCCGATAGTGGGATGCATGAAGGATGTCAGGGATGCTCAGTCAATTGTGGACAGAATCCGCAAAGACTTGGAATTAGACACAACATGGTATGAGAAATGCAGAAATTCCAGAGAAGCATTTGGTTTTATCAGAGGACAGTTGGAGACATGCGGCGTTATTGTGATGATGAATGGTGTCGTAGGCAAGAATACACATAGGGCATTGGATATAAATGAGTTCAGGGCATTTACGATGGTAGATGAATGGGCACCTCTTGTTTTTATCAATGCGGCAGATTCTAATGGAGCACGTTTGTTTTCGCTATTACATGAGGCTGCTCACATTTGGCTTGGAGTAGACGATTTGTATAATGACAGACATAATCGCATAAATGGTGTGAGTGCCGTAGAAATCATGTGCAATGCAGTGGCAGGCGAGCTGCTTGTGCCAAAATCTGTTTTTCTGGGTAAATGGGACGATGATGAAGAAGATATTTATGCGGTTATTACAGAACTGGCAGGATATTTTCGATGTGGTGAAAGTGTGATTGCAAGGAAGGCATTAGACTGCAAAAAGATAACAAAGGATATATACAATAAAATAGTGCAGACGGCAATCGACAATTATAATCAGATGAAAGAGAATCGGGAAAAATCTGGAGGAAACTATTACAACACAATGGGTTCTCGTTTAGATGGGAACTTTGTAAAAGCATTATGTGAGAGTATTAGTATGGGAAGAACTTCTTATACGGAGGCGTATCGTCTGACCAACACCAGCCGCAAGACATTTTCAGAGGTTGCGCAGCATTTTGGAGGTATGGAATGGTAGAAGAAAAATTTTTAATTGATTCCAATTCATTTATGACACCATACAGACAATATTATGCATTTGATTTAGTGCCGACCTATTGGAAGGAATTAGCGAAACGTCTGGATACCGGAAGAATGATTATACAATCATAAGAACACGGGAAGATAAAATGAATTTTGTAAGGTTCTTGATGGAAAAAGATAAGGAAAAGCAGTTATCCGAATACATTTGGAATGGAATCAATACATTTTATAAAATATATGAAAATGAAACAATAAGAGGTTAGACATATCAAATACAGGAAAGAGAAAGCGATGAAAGAAGTAAAAGATATATGGCAGTTTTTTGAAAATATGAATGAATATGTGTATGCCACAGATATAGAAACGCATGAGATTGTATACCTGTCTCTTATACACATCTGACGCTGC
>ENA-OWZM01000507-OWZM01000507.1-human-gut-metagenome-genome-assembly--contig:-NODE-507-length-15234-cov-7.61348_pt1 | contig 15234 bp, 13 predicted proteins | sample MGYA00249259_ERZ652113 | MGnify/ENA primary metagenome ERZ652113 (study PRJEB26925, sample SAMN05827264) | human gut metagenome | biome: ENVO:2100002; feature: ENVO:00000062; material: ENVO:00002003...
CTTTTGCAGTGGCTTTCGCCGCATCCTGATTATCTAATTTCGTCTTTGTCTGTCCCTCAAATCTCGGATCAGGATGTTTGATGGAAACAACTGCCGTCATTCCGTTTCGGACATCCGCTCCGGTGAAGTTCACATCTTTTTCTTTTAAAATACCAAGTTCTCTCGCATAAGAATTAATGACGGTTGTAAATACGGTTTTAAATCCCGTGATATGTGTACCACCCTCGGCATTAAAAATATTATTACAGAATCCCAGGATATTCTCATGAAATTCATTCGTGTACTGGAATGCAGCTTCCACGGTAATGCCTTCAGATTCCCCTTTAAAGTAGACGACATCATGAAGCACTTCCGTATTTTTATTCAAATCCTTTACAAAACCACGGATTCCATCTTCCTCATGATATACGATATGTTCGACTTCCTCGCCACGGCGGTCCTCATAAATGATCGTAAGTTTCGGATTCAGATATGCCGTCTCATGCATACGGCTTTTGATCTCATCCTCTTTGAATCTCGTCTTTTCAAAAATTTCCGGATCTGGAAGAAAGTTTACTTTGGTTCCGGTCTTTTTTGTCTTGCCAATCTTAGGAAGCAATCCATTCTCCAATTCCACAACCGGAACGCCTCTCTCATAGCGGTCGTGATGAATATACCCCTCTCTGCTGATCTCCACATCCATATAAACAGACAATGCATTGACAACGGAAGAACCTACTCCGTGAAGCCCTCCACTCGTCTTATATGCGGAATCATCAAACTTACCGCCGGCGTGTAAGGTTGTGTATACAAGACGTGCTGCCGAAACACCTTTGGCGTGCATTCCGACCGGAACGCCTCGTCCATTATCTTCTACCGTACAGGAACCATTCTTCTCCAATGTGACATGGATCGTATCACATGCCCCTGCCAGATGCTCATCCACAGAGTTGTCTACGATCTCATAGATCAGGTGGTTCAATCCCTTTCTGGAAACACTTCCGATATACATTCCCGGTCTTTTCCGAACAGCCTCTAACCCTTCTAAAACCGATATGCTGTGCTCATCATAACCTGCCATTTCTTACCTCACTTCATTCATTTTCCTGCGCTCTGTCACAAGCTTGCAGATTCATTTCATAATATTCTTTCAAATCTGCCCTACTCTTCTACCTTCTGCTGGTTCATATGTGCAATGACCATCATCGCAATCTTAAAGGTCATTGCATCATCAAACTTACGGATATCTAATCCGATTGCCTTCTCTAAACGTTCCAGACGATATACTAATGTATTCCGGTGCACATATAACTGTCTGGCGGTCTCTGAGATATTCAGATTATTTTCAAAAAACTTCTGGATGGTTGTATTGATCTCTTCATTAAATATATCCGGCACTTCATCCCCGAACACTTCATGAATAAACATCTCGCATAAGCTCATCGGAAGCTGATAGATCAGACGCCCAATTCCAAGCAGGCTGTATGCAATCGTCTCACGCTCTGCATAAAAAATTCTTCCGACTTCTAACGCCATCTTGGCTTCCTGATAGGATTTGGCAATATCCTGCAGATTATTCACACGGTTTCCATAGCCCACGCGCACTTTCACCATCGCCTCAGTGTGCATATTATCCACGATCATACTTGCCAATGTCTGCAGTTCTTCATCTTCTTTCATGTCCCTGGTATCTTTGATCAGGACAATGCTCTGCTCGTCCACTTCTGTCACATAGTCTCTGGTCTTGGTCACGAACAGATTCTTGACTGTCTCCATCGCGGTTGCATCTTTCTTGCCGTCAATCTCAATCACGAAAACAACACGTTCTGCCTGTTCAATATGCAGCTTCTGGGCCTTATTGTACATGTCCACCACGAGCATATTTCCAAGCAGGATATTCTGCATAAAATTATTACGGTCAAACTGCTCCATATAAGCGGCTGCAAGATTCCTTATCTGGCAAACTGCCAACCGTCCTACCATATAAGCATCTTCTGCGGATGACTTTGTCAAAAGAATATATTCCACTTCACCCTCTACCATTACTTTAAAGAAATGACAACCAGACAGCATCTGGCTCTCTGCCATTGATGCTGCAAATGAAGTTACCGCCTCTTCCATATCACCTTCCGGTTCAAAAGTAGCCGCAACCTGTTTTCCTTTCTCTGAATATAATGCCAGATCAATCTTGGAAATCTCCTTAATCTCGTCTAAAGCAGTCTGTATCTTATGGTTTGATATCATACGCCCCATTCCTTTCGTTATTTATTATATAGAACACATGTTTGTTTTGCAATTATTTTTTGCAGAAAAAACCGGGTACAAATGATGCACCCGGTTCTACTGAGTTTATTTAATTTTACCGAATTAGTTGGTAATTGTCAATTCTGTTTCTTTGTCGAAGCAGTGAATCTTCTCTGGATCGATTGCTAATGTGATATGATCACCCATACGAGCTGTTGTTCTGGAATCAACTTTTGCTGTCATGGCTGTTCCTGCTACATTGAAGTATAACAATACTTCAGAACCTAATAACTCGTATCCTGTTACGTCTGTCTCGAATACTGCATCTTTGTGAGCTTCGATCTCAATCTGGGAATCTCCGATATCTTCTGGTCTGATACCCATAACAACTGTCTTTCCGTTGTATCCGCCATCGATCAATTTCTTAGCTTTTGCCGGAGGAAGGACAACAGATGTCTTCTCGAAGTTAAGAGTTACTCTCTCGCCTTCTACTTTACATACAGCGTCGATGAAGTTCATCTGTGGAGATCCGATGAATCCAGCTACGAATAAGTTGTTAGGCTCATTGTATAATTTCTGTGGAGAATCAACCTGCATGATAACACCATCTTTTAATACAACGATTCTGGTTCCTAATGTCATAGCTTCTGTCTGATCATGTGTTACATAGATGATAGTAGCTTTTAATCTGTTATGTAAGGAAGCGATCTCAGAACGCATCTGAACACGTAATTTTGCATCCAGGTTGGAAAGAGGTTCGTCCATAAGGAATACCTTAGGATTACGAACGATAGCACGTCCCATAGCAACACGCTGTCTCTGTCCACCGGATAAAGCCTTTGGTTTACGGTCTAATAATTTCTCAAGATCAAGGATCTTAGCAGCTTCTTCTACTTTTTTCTTGATCTCATCCTTAGGAACTTTTCTTAATTTTAATCCGAATGCCATATTGTCAAATACGGTCATATGTGGATATAATGCGTAGTTCTGGAATACCATTGCGATATCTCTGTCTTTTGGCTCTACGTCGTTTACAACTCTTCCATCGATTTTTAATTCACCGGAAGAAATCTCTTCAAGACCTGCGATCATACGAAGTGTAGTAGATTTACCACATCCGGATGGTCCTACGAAGATGATGAACTCCTGATCTTCTACTTCAAGGCTGAAATCCTTAACAGCTTCAAAACCGTTAGGATAAACTTTACATACATTTGTTAATGATAAACTTGCCATTGGTGTAAATACCTCCTGATAAATTGTTCGTTTCTTGATATATTTACTATACAAAAAAACAGCCAAAAACGCCATATGTTACCTACACAAAGAATCTGTCGATTTCTTGTAGGAACTCACAGTGATTTTGACTGTTTTTTGATTTCTTCGTCAGATTGCACTGATATTTCATCTTTTTCCGTCAAATTGACGAAGCAACCTGCCTGTATCTTTTATTCCATACATTCATTTCTGATCATAACTTAGAATAACCGAATCCATTGACCACGGCATCCAGCTTGATTCCTTTTTTACAGAATGGACAGTCATCTGCGGAATAAGCCGCATATCCCGGAAGATCCTCTGCATGGAACACCGAGTGTACCGCAAATCCATCCATCTCAGATACCGTGCTGAACACAGAGGCCACTGCCTCGATCACGCCGCCATAGTAACGGATTCCCTCAAGACTTCTGTGGATTGTCTTTCCGGTTGTGGTAGATGCAGATAATAAGATCACATGTTTTCCTGCGATACTTGGTTTGATATTATCACGGAATAAGAGCTGGTTATTGCTGTTCATCTCCGGCGAAACCACATAAATTGTCTCATGGCGGTTCGTAGATGCCATATCCTCTTTTTCAAATTCCTCTGCCAAAAACGCTCCGATCACCTCCGTGCCGTCCATACATACAATCGTATCCACATAGGAAACTCTTCCGATCTTCTGATGCAGCACACGGGCAACCTCTTTCGCCTCCTGAATTCTTGTCTTCAAGCTTGTGATATCAATATAGTAATTGATATGGGAATGACTGGTTGCAAAATGTCCCGGAATTGCATGAATTGCAACCATGTTGCTCTCTTTTGAATAAAATTTTACCATTCTGCTTTCCATAATAAAATACCTCCTTAACCCCACTATTCCGGCATTTTCCGGATATTACTTTCTTCCGGTAGAACCAAATCTGCCTTCCCCGCGCTCCGTCTCATTCAATTCTTCTACTTCCTCAAACTCAACAGAAAGATACGGCATTACGACCATTTGTGCAATGCGCTCTTTTCCGGCGATCACACGCTCCTCATCCGTATCATTATGTAAGGCGATCATAAATTCTCCCCGGTAGTCAGAATCCACTACTCCGACACAATTTGCCGGGCGCAGTCCCTGCTTGGAGGCAAGACCGCTTCTTGCAAAAATCGCACCGAAATATCCTTCCGGTATTTCCATCGCAAGTCCTGTGCCGACCATCACTGTTTTGTGTGGTGGAATCACAGTATCCTCAGAACTTTTTGCATACAGATCATAGCCTGCCGCCTGACTGCTTCCCCTTGTCGGGAGTACTGCATCCGCATCAAGTTTTTTTATATTGATCTTCATTTATATTCTCCATTCTAGCACAATCTGTCAGATATATTTTTTAATTAAATCTTAATTCTTCCGTACGTTTTTCCCTGCAAATTATAAGGAACTCCTGCATTCTTAATCTTCCCAGCCAAGATTGCCATGTTCCATTTTCTTATCGCGGAGCATCAGGTCATTGACCGCCTCTTTTGCCGGTTTGTCCTCAAATAATACTTTGTTGACTTCCTCAATGATCGGCATATCTACACCGTATTTTTTTGCAAGGGCGATCGCTGCTTTCGCAGAGTAGACACCTTCTACGACCATTTTCACTTCGTCCATCGCCTGCTGCATGGTGTAACCCTGTCCGATCAGCATTCCAGCTTTGCGGTTACGGCTGTGTTTACTCTCACAGGTCACGATCAGATCACCGATTCCGGTAAGTCCGTTTAACGTCTCCTGTTTTGCGCCCATCGTCACAGCAAGCTTGTTCATCTCAAACATTCCTCTGGTGATGAGTGCCGCTTTCGTGTTATCCCCATATCCCAGACCGTCTGCCATTCCGGCTGCAAGCGCGATCACGTTCTTTAACGAACCGCCAAGTTCCATGCCAAGCACATCCGGGCTTGTATACACACGGAAAACGTTGTTCATGAAAATGTCCTGGATTTCCTCTGCAACAGCACGTTTTTTCGCTCCTGCTACAACCGTAGTTGGAAGTCCGATTCCAACTTCTTCCGCATGGCTTGGTCCACACATCACTGCAACCTCTGCCTGCGGGATCTCCTGCTCCACAATGTCAGTAAGCGGCATCAGTGTCTCTTCCTCGATTCCCTTAGCCACGCACACGATGATCTGTCCCTCTTTCACAAAAGGCGCCATGCTCTTTGCTGTGCTTCTTGTGAATACAGACGGCACTGCAAGGATCAGGTATGCTTTACCTGAAACCGCAGATTCCAGATCTGTCGTAAATTCCATATCTTCCGGCAGTTTTACCCCCGGAAGTTTCTGCACATGCTCATGTTTTTCTTTCAGCATGGTAATCTCATCTTCCACGATCGACCACACTGTCACTTTATTTCCATTGGTATGCAGTACTTTTGCAAGGGCGATCCCCCAGCTTCCTGCTCCTATGATCGCAACATCTGCCATTTTTTCTCACTCCAAATCAAAAAATTATTTCTGCTCCTTCTTTTTCGCACCGATCTTATTCTCTGTGCCATTTGCAAGACGTCTGATATTTGCACGGTGCTGCCATACCCCTAAAATGGTAAAACAGGCTGTCACTATGTAAAATTCCGCACGGATTCCCATTGGAACTGTGATAATCCCAAGCTGTCCATATACGACCACCTGGACGAAAACACTGATCAGTCCGATGATTGAGCCGAGAGATACATACTTTGTCACTGCGCTGATCACCAGAAAAAGTCCCATACTGACCGGTGCAACGATCGGAAATACTGCAAGCACCATTCCACCGGTACATGCAACTCCTTTTCCGCCTTTGAACTTCAGATAAAACGGAAAATTGTGTCCGAGCACCGCTCCAAAACCTGCATACAGCTCCAGAAGAATGATGTCTTCTGTATATGTTCTTCCAAAGATCAGTTTAACGGCTAACACTGCCGCTACTGTTTTTAAAATATCACCAAGGCAGGTCACAAGTCCTGCCTTCCAGCCAAAGGTTCTTAAGGTGTTTGTCGCACCGGAATTGCCGCTTCCTTTTGTACGGATATCCACACCTTTCTTTTTCCCATAAAAATAACCTGTTTCAAATAATCCGCAGACGTAGCCGATTGCTACTGCAACTATCCTTGCGATGATCATTTTTCATTTTCCTTTCTCTCTCTGATGATAAAACGAAGTGCAGTTCCCCGGAATCCGAAGGTATCACGGATACGGTTCTCCAGATATCTTGTGTATGAGAAATGCATCAACTGTTTATCATTTACAAAGATCACAAAGGTTGGCGGTTTTACAGAAACCTGCGTGGTGTAATAGATACGCAGTCTCTTTCCCTTATCCGATGGCGGCTGCTGCATCGCAACTGCCTCGGTAACAATTTCATTCAATACACCGGTTGCCACACGCATACTGTTATTCTCAATTACGACATCGATCGTCTCAAAAATCTTATTGAGACGCTGTCCTGATTTTGCAGAGATGAAAATAATCTCCGCATACGGCATAAAGCTTAAGATATCACGGATTTTCTCAGTATGGCGGTAGATGGTCTTATCATCTTTTTCAATCGCATCCCATTTATTGACTGCGATGATGATTCCCTTTCCACGGTCATGTGCGATTCCCGCGATCTTGGCATCCTGCTCGGTCACGCCCTCGGTAGCGTCGATCACAATAATACAGACATCTGCACGCTCAACGGCTGTCACTGCACGGATAATACTGTAACGCTCGATCTCTTCTTTGATCTTATTCTTACGTCTCAATCCTGCGGTATCGATAAACACATATTCTTTTCCATTGTACTTAATATCAGTATCGATTGCATCTCTGGTTGTACCTGCGATATCCGATACAATGACGCGGTCCTCCTGCGCCAGTTTATTGATGAGGGATGATTTTCCAACATTCGGTTTTCCGATAATGGCGATCTTCGGACGGTCGTCCTCCTCGTCATCTTTCTTATATTCCGGGAAATATTTCACCACTTCATCTAACATATCTCCAAGTCCCAACATGGAAGCGGCAGAAACCGGGAACGGATCTCCGATTCCAAGATTATAGAACTCATAGACATCTGCCATATACTTTTCAAAGCTGTCCACTTTATTGACAACCAGCACGACCGGTTTGCCGGAACGACGCAGCATATCTGCAACTTTGGAATCCGAATCCTGCAATCCCTGTCTGACATCGACAATAAACATGATCACGTCTGCAGTTGCAATCGCAATCTCTGCCTGCTCTCTCATCTGTGATAAAATAATATCGTTACTGTCCGGTTCAATACCTCCGGTATCGATCATGGTAAAATTGTGATCTAACCACGACACCTCCGCATAAATACGGTCTCTTGTAACGCCCGGTGTATCTTGTACAATTGAAATACGCTCACCTGCAAGTGCATTAAATAACGTAGACTTTCCTACATTCGGGCGTCCAACAATCGCTACGACTGGTTTACTCATTGATAAAACTCCTTTTCTTATGGTCTGCAAAGCAAATGAACAGACCGGCTGAATCATTGTCCTGAAACAATAACAACAGTTTACAATAAAAAAGATGGAATAACAATATTTATTCCATCTTTTTTCTGAACTATGCGTTTTGTCTAGGAAATGTGCGGTATTCCTTTTTCCCTTACTGCCGTAACCGGATTCATCAGTGCCTCATACTCATCATAAGTCATAAGTTTTCGCTCACTGTTCAAAATCCCAAGTTTTTTCAATGTCTCAATAATGTTTGTGCATTTGCTTCCGAACTCAACATAGGCACTGTCACTGTTTGGGAAATAAGCTTCTGCCTCTTCTGCAGTCTTCTCCCCTGTCAGCACCGCTTCTGTCACATCAACCCCATCCACACTGTAAGAACTGTAATTCCAGATGATACCGTCCGGATTATAAAAACTGATATCCAGATTGTTAACATAACGATCCCTGTACGTGTTATCCTCATCACCGGCACGGAGCGAATAAAGTTGATAGTACGTCATGTTTCCCGCTTCCACATCTTTTTGCACCGCCTCCATGACAGCGTCAAGCTCTTCCTGTGTAAAACGGTAATCCTCTGTTCTGCCGTTCTCATCTACAAATGAAATACTGCCGGCATAATACTCATTCGTCTTATAGTAATTGCCAAACATGTTCTGCATCATCTTATCCGGATTACTCTCTAACGCAGTCACTTTTGCGACGATAGAATCTTTGTCCGCAGCCGCATCCTGCCCAACCGGAACTGTATAACTTCTCCGCAGCTTCTTACCATCCTTCAGGGTATATGTGATTGAGAGATAATATTGGTTCTCTGCGCTCAGGCACTCTTCTTTCTGTGCAAGGATCTCTTTCTGGAGATCTATGATCTTCTGAATATCATCCGGTTCGGTATAGCGGAGCGTATAGTCCAGATTGAGCGATACCACCTTAACCTCTGAAACATCCGGTATTTTTCCTTCGATCCGGAATAGATCCAGTTTCAGTGCACCCAGAAATGCTGCCAGAACAACCGTTAAGACTGCCCATTCCCCAACTCTCTTTTTGTGGAACACACGGAAATTCTTCTCAATAAGCATCTCCGCCACAAAAAAACCGATCGCACCAAAGATCAGGGTGCCTGCTGCAAGTATCCAAAAATGTACCTTTGCCGAAGAAAAACTGTTTCCGATCGTGTCAGCAACGGCAGTTCCTCCAAGCAGACCGGCGCAGACAGCCACGCCCCAGCGGAACACCGGCTTGATTCCCCGCATGCTGATAAGGTCACCTGCAGTCTCCAATTTTCTCCATTTATACAACTGATAGGCTGCGATCAGGAATACCACACCTGCCACTGCATAAATCCCGAGCAGATATGCACCCTTAAACTCGATTCCAACCGTCACATACTCACTGTTTTCTACTGACTGTATCCGCAGATTGTTTGTCAGATAATAAATAGGAGACAAAATACAGGATTTCCCCGGATTCCAATTGTTTGACACCCCAAAGCAGACACTCTCTATCACCATGTTGATCAGATACCAGCATCCTACATACAGATAATTGACTGCGACATAATACACCGGAAATGCCAGAAGCTGTCCGGTAAACATCGCCACAAATGCGCCGAGCGCCAGTGCAAAAAACGTCATTGCGGCTTCTGCACCAAACCAGTATAAAATGTACTGGATGTTAGTGATATGTGCACCAATGCAGACGAACACCGTGATAATAAAGGTCAGGATCTGCGGAACGATCATAAATGCAAACGCAGATATGATATTCGTCACAAACAACTCCCGTCTGTCCACCGGAAGTGAATGGATCATATTCGTATTCTTTGCAGAATACAGATAGGAAAACACTGCCATGATCATCACTGCTGCAAATGCAAATGTGATCACCGGATTCATGGCTGCCCGCATAGCGCCGCTGATCGCATAGAACTGTCTCTGGAGCTGGCTGTAACTGTCATCCTGCAGATAATACTGCATGTCAAACCACAGTCCGACCGGAAGCGAAACGATCAGATAACAGCTGTACAATGCCCACAAAGGCCAGAAATGTGTCATATTTTTTTTGAAAATTGTTTTGTTAAAGCAGGATGTCTTTGACTTCATAATCCACACCTCCCAATTCATAAATAAAGATTTCCTCCAGTGTCAATGGAAGTACATCAACAATGGTAGGATTTTCTGTCAGAAGAACTTTCTCTGCCTCCTTCGGATCCCCTTTTACGATCAGGGTATAGACACGCCCTGTGTTTGCCATGTGCAGCACCTCAAAATCATCCGGCAATTTTGGTACACCACTCTGACATGCCACCTGTATCTTGGAAATATTTCCCTGAAGATCGCTCAAAGACCGCTCGATCATAATTTTTCCATGGTGCATGATACCTACATGGTCACAGGTATCCTCCAGTTCCCTCAGGTTATGGGACGACACTAAAACTGTCATTTTCCGCTCTGCCACTTCCGCCATTAAGATACTCCAGATCTGTCTGCGCATCACAGGATCAAGTCCGTCCACCGGTTCGTCTAAGATCAGCAGATCCGGTTTACAGCAGATTGCAAGCCAGAACGCTACCTGTTTCTGCATGCCTTTCGACAGCCGTCTGATAGTGCGTTTCACATCGATCGTCGGGAAAAATTCCTGCATTTTATAAAAAAGCTTACTGTCAAACTGTGGATAGATGCCTTCATAAAAGCGTTTCATCTCCATCGTATCTGCCTGCATAAAATAAAACAGTTCATCCGGGATATAAGCCATCCTCTGCTTGATATTCCGGTTTTCAAATACCGGTTCACCGTCGATCAGGATCTCTCCCTCATCTGCCTTATAAACTCCGGTAAGATGGCGGATCAACGTAGACTTTCCTGCTCCGTTTGGCCCGACCAGTCCATAAATATCACCTTTTCCCACATGCATTTCCACGCCGTTCAACGCCTGAAAATCATCAAACTTTTTCTTTAAATTATGAACCTGGATCATTGTGCCTCTCCCCCTTTAGCCAATTGTTCAATACGTGTCTTCAAACTGTCCCCATCCGTCGCCAAAAACAACAGTTCCGTCACCACTTCATCAAATTCCTTCATCAGTTCTTCATTTCTGACGCCCAGCACTTCTTTCCGCTCGGCAACAAATGTTCCCTTTCCGGCAACGGTATAGACATATCCCTCTGCCTCAAGTTCCCGGTACGCCTTCTGGATGGTATTTGGATTGATGGCAAGTTTCGAAGCCATTTCCCGCACGGAGGGCAGTTTTTCATTTGCAATAAGGGAATTCGTGATAACCAGCTTTCTCAGACCATCTTTGATCTGTTCATAAATTGGTTTTGCATCCCTGTAATTTAACTGAATCAAATAACAAACCTCCCATCTGTATTAGCTGTATGATGTGTACTATCATTCTTCATACAGTTAATATAGCACGGGAGGTCTTCTATTACAATGAAGATAATCCTAGGATATTATTAAGAAATCTTTAAATTATGCTTTTTTCAAAAGCAGCATCGTTTCAGCTATCCGAGATAAGCCTTCAGAAGTTCGAATGTATTCTTCACGCCATCCACATGGCTTCTCTCATATCCGTGTGATGCATACACGCCAGAACCGATCAGTCCGTGGCGCACATCATATCCGGCGCTCAGCGCAACATCTGCATCTGAACCATAGTATGGATAGACATCCACTGCAAAATCAATGCCATTCTCTTTCGCTGCCTTCACAAGACCGTTTACCACATCATAATGATATGGTCCATGGCTGTCCTTCGCACAGATCGACACCTGTGTCTCATCACAGGCAAGTCCGTCCCCGACACATCCCATATCCACAGAGATCACTTCTGTCACGCCTTCCGGGACAGAGGCTGCGCCACCGTGTCCTACTTCCTCAAATACAGTGATGTGCTGGTAGATCATACGCTCCGGTGTCACATTTTCCTCTTTCAAATATTTTGCATAGCCCAATAAAATTCCAACACTTAATTTGTCATCTAAGAAACGGCTCTTAATGTAACCGGATGCTGTCACCGTAGTTCTCGGATCAAAGCAGACAAAATCACCTGTCATAATGCCGAGCTTCTCCACATCCTCTTTTGATTTTACTTTTTCATCCAGAACAACTTCCACGGAATCATAGCTTCTCTTCGTATCGTTATATTCTCCGTTTACATGAATGGAAGCGTTGATCAGCTGTAATGTTCCGTCATATTTTCCGTTAAATCTGGTGACAACTTTACAGTTTTCTCCCTCTGCATTGTTTGCATTCATGCCACCTACTGCTGTAACACGGAGTCTTCCGTTGGCTTTGATCTCTGCCACCATGGCACCTAACGTATCAATATGTGCCTCTAAAAGAACGGCGTTCTCTTTGTCCCTGCCGCCGATTGGTACGAGCACACCGCCTTTTACCGTAAGTTTTGGCTCATATCCGAGTTTTTTGTATTCTCCCATGACATAGTCTGCCACCTCTTTTGTGTAGCCGGATGGACTGTCGATTGCGAGGATATTCTTTGTCTCTTCTACCATATAATCTACATAATTTTTACTCATATCTTTTGCTCCTTTATCTATTTTAAACATAAAAATGCCCCGAGGTTTCCGCGCTTACCGTGGCTTGCGCGGTGGGAAAAAAGTAAGTCAGGATTGCAGCACGTGCAAATGTCCGTGATTTCTATATGTTCCGGCAGGACACCTGCATCAAGCAGTACAATTTCGTTTGCTTTCCAGAGGTCGAGCTGATATTTTCCATTTTCTTTTGCAATAAGGATCTCATGCTCATGTCCTGCAAATGCCCGCTCAAACTCCACCGCAACATCCCCGCTCACCTCGTAGCAGTCCTGACAGATGGACGGTCCGATCGCACAGCGCAGTTCCTCCGGTCTGCTTCCGTATTCCCTCCGCATCGCCTCGATAGTCGCTTTTCCCATGCGGTTTACTGTTCCACGCCAGCCGGAATGGCTTAACCCGATGGCGCAATGCACCGGATCGACAAAATACAGCGGAACACAGTCCGCATAGAACGTTGATAACACTAAGCCCGGCACATCCGTGATCAGTCCATCTGTATCATGAAATTCCCGTTCTCTCGTAAGTCCATTTCCGGCATCCTCCGCCGTCACTTTTCTTACATTTGTCGTATGTGTCTGATCCGTAAAAACAAATTTATCATAATCCACATCAAGCGCTGATGCAAGTCTTCTGTAATTTTCCCGGACTGCCTCCTCTTCATCTCCTCTTGTAAAACTCAGATTCATGGTGGAAAAAATACCCTCACTCACGCCGCCAAGTCTTGTGGTAAAACCTTCTTTTACAATTCCTGTTTTCTCCAATAAAGGAAAATGTAAAAGCGGCACTTCCACGCCAGCCACAAGATGATGTATCACCTCTTCCGGCACTCCTGTATTGTTTTTCCGCTTCCAGCTTTTATGTTCCATATCACTTACAATTCTCCTGATTTTGTCCTGTGAAAAAGAAGCCCTATAAAAATGCATTCTTTCACCCTCTCAGAACCCCTGATAGTCAAATGCATTCTGAATGACTTTTATCTGCTCTCCCAAAACTGCCGCCACATCAAACCTGCAAGGTGTAAATGTTCCATAACCATGTGTCAGGCAGTAGTACGAAGCCACTTTTGAAATCGTTCTCTGCTTTGCAGAAGTCACCGCCTCAAATGGATTTCCCACTGTGCTGTCCGCACGGTATTTCACTTCCACAAACACAAGATATCCGCCCTGTCTTGCCACGATATCGATCTCTCCCATGCGGCATCTGTAATTATATTCTAAAATCTCATACCCCTGCTGTTCCAAATACGCACCTGCCAGTTTTTCATAGGCAGTTCCCACACTTCTCTTATTGATAAAACCCTCTTTTCTACAGCAGCATCCTTCTTTTGTGCCTGCTGTCCCTCATTCTATTCACTTCCTGCAGCACACTATTTGATTATGCCATTCATCTGCTGCCATTCCACTTCATTTATGATAACATATCTGCCTGCTGCAATTTCGCCTTCATCTTATCCATGTCATCCACAAACACAAGAATTTCTGCCACTACTTCATAAAGTTCCGGCGGAATCGCATCCCCGATCTCTAATTTCGACAGCGTTTCCGCCAGCTTATTATCTTTATAGAATGGAACATCATTTTCTTTTGCCTTTCAATGATCTTTTCCGCCACTTCGCCCTTGCCGCTGGCAAGGATCTTCGGTGCTTTATCTCCCGGCTCATATGCTACTGCCACCGCTGTTTTTACTTTTTTCTTTTCATTATCCCATGCCATATCCGCTCACCACCTCTGTTTTGTATCTGATATACTAGGCTCTCACATCAAACGAATACCGATGCAGTGTTCCCGTCTGTGGCATGTCTTTCCGCAGGAAATCATCCCCAAAGCTGACCTTCTTTTCTTCCTTTGTCATCGTTATGGTACACTGATAACCTTTGTCTTTCAGCTTTTGTTCCAGCACAGGCAGATACTTTTCCACAAGATCATAGGACGCATCGTCAGCCATATAAAAATTTGTTTTGACATTCCGATGCTGCATTTTCACTGAGACATCGGTAGAACCAAGATGTTCCATATCCAGATGTAAAAAAGCACTCAGCTCCGCATCCGGATCTCTCAGATTCTTTTTATTCGTGTATACATAAAGTTCTCCGTTTACATTCTGACCGGACAGCTTCAATGGCACCTGTACATAAGTATATGCCTGATTGAGCTGATTCATAAATTCAATATTACCACGCACCTCTGCCGCAGTATCCGGAAATCTGGTTTTCGTAACGCCTGCTTCTTTCAGCGCATCTTCCACCTGTTTCATCTGCTGCTCTAATTTTTCGTAAAGCTGGCTGATTTTTTTCTCCTGCTTCAACTCTTCCGGCCGTATCAGCCATTGCTGTTCCATCACGTTCCGAAGCAGACTTTTATATGCATCACTTCCTAATAATTTTTGAATATTCTGCGATGCCGTTCCATTGTTTTCAGATAAAATCTGTGATACTGTGCGCAGAAAATCAGAGACGGTCAGATTTTTGTCCAATGCCGTTTTGCCGTCCACAGCTTTCCATGCAGCGTCCTCTGTCATCAGATTCTGTGCTACGCTTTCATCCTCCAACGTGTCGATAAAAATATCCTGCTCCATCGCTTCCGGGAAAAGTTTTGTACTTTCTACCAGTGAAGGAATATTCTGCAATAACCTTCCGAGACTTGAAAACTGCTGCTCTGATAAAACTTCACCAAGTGCCTGGCCACCTGTTCCTTCCCGTACGGCTTGTCCTGCTGTTG
>ENA-OWZM01000554-OWZM01000554.1-human-gut-metagenome-genome-assembly--contig:-NODE-554-length-13487-cov-6.02077_pt1 | contig 13487 bp, 12 predicted proteins | sample MGYA00249259_ERZ652113 | MGnify/ENA primary metagenome ERZ652113 (study PRJEB26925, sample SAMN05827264) | human gut metagenome | biome: ENVO:2100002; feature: ENVO:00000062; material: ENVO:00002003...
GGCTCCGTATACTCTGGCAGATAAATGGATTCTGTCCCGTCTGCAGCATACCGCTAAGAGCGTTACCGAAATGCTGGAGAAGTTCGAGCTGGGTGAAGCAGGCCGCATGATTTACGACTTCATCTGGGGCGAGGTTTGCGATTGGTACATCGAGCTTGCTAAACCGCGTCTGTATAATAAAGAAAATGCTGAAGAACGTGCAACTGCACAGCATGTTCTGGCAACCGTACTGACCAGCGCTATGCAGCTACTGCATCCGTACATGCCGTTCATCACCGAGGAAATTTACCAATGCCTGCCGCATGAAGCAGAAAGCATTATGATTTCCAAGTGGCCTGAGGCTGATGAAGCTCTGATGGACGATGAGGCTGAACGCCTGATGGGCGCAATTATGGAAAGCATCAAGGCTATCCGTAACATGCGTGCAGAGGTTAACGTACCGCCCGGAAAGAAGGTTCCGGCAACCATGCTGGCTGCTGCCGACCTGAAGGACGGCATTGAGGCTAACGCCGACTACATCCATCTGATGGGCGCTATCAGCGAGCTGACTGTGCTGGCTGACAATGCTGCTAAACCGGAAAATGCTATGGCTGCAGTTGTAGCAGGCATTGAGGTTTATCTGCCGCTGGCAGGCCTGATTGATGTCGAGCAGGAAAATGCCCGCCTGAACAAGGAGCTGGCTGCTATCGACAAGGAGCTGAGCCGCGTAGAAGGCAAGCTGGGCAACGCCGGCTTCCTGGCTAAAGCACCTGAGGCTGTTATCGAAAAGGAAAAGGCTAAGGCTGAAGAGCTGAATGGTAAGAAGGCTGCGATTAACGAGCGTCTGGAATACCTGAAGACTCTCTGATAAAACCATACAAACCGTGCAAAACCGTACAACCCCTTGCCACACAAGGCTTTGGGGATGTACGGTTTTTTGCATGTGTACGGTATTGAGTTTAAATAAAAAAAGCTTACGACGGACAGAGCGTTGTAAGCTTTTTTAATGGTCCTGCATGAGGCTTGCTATATGCTGAGCGATAGCAGCTATCTTACGGTTGGGATTATTCTTTTGCCAAAAAATGTTATAGTAAATTTCTACTGGCTCATTATCTGCTAATAATGGCAAGGTTCTGGTGAAATTACTGAAATAGAATGGGGCGTCATTATTACTCGTTACCGGCAGAAAGGATTTTACCTTGTCGTCAATTACTTTGGTAAGTGCAGTGGGAATATCTCTGGCGGTGAAAAAGGTGCCATGGAAGCCTAAGCATTTTGCATAATATTCTTGCTCCTGCATAACATAATCTCTGTTGGCGATAATGACACATGTCTGCTCTGATAAATCACTGATATGAAGGGCTTTGATTTCAGGTGGGAAAGAATGTTTCGGTACGCAAATGCATAAATCTGTAATTTCTAAAAGCTCTCCCGCAAGAAAGTTATCATCAGCTTCACGATCTTCAGTGATAAGCATATCTATGTCGTTGTTCGCAAGCATTGTCAGGAGCTGTTCGTGGTCGCCGTACAATAATTCCAGATGATATGTTTCACTGTTCTTATTGAGCATATTGATAACGTTGAGCAGGCGACAGATATTATAACCGGTTTTACAGCCGATAATATAGCTTGGCACCTGATTCGTTTCCGCAAAGTGCTGCATGTTTTGCATTAAATTTTGCACGTCTCCGACTATGCGTTTGCAAGGCTCGTAAAATTTTTCGCCTGCCGGTGTAAGACTGAAATTACAATTATTGCGGTTAATAAGCTTTACACCAAGCTCTTTTTCAAGCTGTTTTATCTGTAGAGAGAAGGAAGGCTGTGAGATAAAGCATTGCTTTGCTGCTTCATTGAAGCTTTTGCAATATACTGCTGCCAGAAAATATTTCATTTGACGCAAAAGCATAGCCGGCCTCCTGTAGTGTATATTAAAATCATCAATACGCGTATAGAATATCTGTATTTGCTAAATACGAAGCATCACGATATAATGTAACAGTACTTGGTACTAATATGTCAAAAAATTCACTTAATAAATTAATTATATCACACGCATAGTGTGTTTGCAATGAATACCAAGAGCAATGAGTTTTTGTTGTGTATGAAAGCTGATATATTGCGTAAGGGAAACAAGGATACCTTATGTGAAATATACATTTTATATTAGGAGTGAGTATATTTTATGAAGAAAAGACAGGTTGCTTTAGCTGCTGCTATCTGCACGGCATTGACAAGTGTAGGCTTTGTCGGTAATGCCTTTGCTGCAGAAAAAAACGATGATGATTTAATGTCATTCAATCTTGCCGAGATTGTTGTACACGGTCAACGTTACATTGCCGGTGAATTTGTCCGTGCAACATCTAATGTAGGTATTTTAGGTGAGCAGGATGCAATGAAGAGCCCTATCAGCACAACTACCATTTCTGAAAAGGCTGTTGGTTCTTTCTTGTCCTCTACCGAAGGCTTGAGCAAGACTCTGAGCCTTGTTCCTTCTGTTGTAAAAACCTATGATGCAGCGGTAGACTGCGTTTCTATCAGAGGCTTTGCTGATAATGGCCGTGGCTTTGTTATCAATGGCATTCCCGGTATGCAGGCTATGACTCGTCAATCCAGTAATTACATTGAATCTGTTGATGTTATCGAAGGACCGGCAACCGGTATTAACGGCTCCGGTATGGCTAATCGTTCCGGCGGTACCATCAGCATCAATAGTAAAAAGGCATTAATGGATGAGGATACACGTAAGATTGGCGTCAAATATCATTCTAAAGGCGCTCATGAGGAATATATCGATTTTGGTACACGCTTAGGCGAGGATAAAAGCTATGGCGTGCGTATTAATGCCAGCAATACTAATGGCGAGCGTTCTATTGAGAATTGGGACCTGAAGCAGAAAAATATTTATATCAACCTGGATCAGGAAACAACAAACAGCAAGACTAATTTTATGTTTGGCTATACCGATACTGACAGCTCCGGCAGACCTTATGGTTTAACTGTTAGCAGTAAGTTTGAAGGAAACGCTTTACCGAGTGCTCCTGATGGAAAACTCAATGTAAATCCGACCTGGCGTCGTGATAAAAACACCAACCTCGTTATGACCTTAAACCATGAGCAGAAGATTAATGACCATTTGAAGGCTTTCTTGAATGCAGGTCATTTTAAGCAGGATTGGTTTTATTATGTTGGCTTCGACAAAACATTATTAAATGAAGCTGGTGATTTTTCAGCGGTATCTGATAACTACTCTCTGCTGGAGAAACGTGATTATGCACAAATCGGTTTAAAGGGTGATTTTAGAACCGGTGATCTGAAGCACGAATGGGTAGCAGGTGTTGACAGAATGTGGCACTATTATGGTGGTGCTAAAAACTATGAAGAAGAGTCCGGTTGGACTGGTAATATTTATCATCCAAATCCCGGCAGCTATGCTCCGCCGACCTTTGCTCAATCCGATGCTTACTACGGAACTCATGCACGCATCAGCGGCTGGTCTGTGATGGATTCTATTACCACTGGTAATGAGAAGCTGAATATCCTGGTTGGACTGAACGGTAAGTCTATCGCTAAGGATTCCTATAGACCTGATGGTTCTCACAATAAACAAACCGGCGATTATTATGACGTATCTCCGAGCTTTGGCATTAACTACACTTTTAATCCGCGTTTAGCTGTTTATGCAAACCATACGGAAGAGTTTGTTGAAGGCGGTATTGTCGGCTCCAAATATCAGAATCAAGGTACTACTTTAGACCCATATAAAACTAAGCAAAACGAAATTGGTGTGAAGTTCAAAACCGGTGATTTCTTCCATAAGGTAAGCTATTTTGATATCAAGAAGGCTAATGCTGTAGATGTTACCAAACCCGGCTTCACCAAACCTTTCCTGCTTGCTGACGGCGAAGCAAGACACAAGGGCTTTGAATACACTGCAACTGGTACTCTGGCAGAAAAATGGAACCTGATTGGCGGCTTTATGCACTTGAATGCTAAACAAAAAACTACCAGTGCAGCTACCAATGGCAAGCGTCCGAACGGCGTACCTGAATGGAGCGCAAACCTGGGCGTAGAATATAAGGCTAACGATGATTTCTCCGTATTAATGCGCGGTAACTATGTTGGTTCTTCCTTTGTTCGTAACGAACAATACGGTGTTCCCAGCTACTTCACCCTGGATGCAGGCGTAAATTATAAAACTTCTCTTAACAGCACACCGGTAACCTTAAGAGCAATGTGCTACAATGTTACTGATAAAAAGTATTGGGCACCTAGCGGCAATACGCTGCATTTCGGTGGTCCTAGAACATTTATGCTCTCCGCTGAATTTGATATCTAATTAAATTCAGTTCATATACTCAAAGATCTCAAACATCTCATACATCATCAAAAAAAATTACCTGGTACGCTCATTAATTTTTTAATGGGCGTACTTTGGTATCTTTTTATAACATTCTACAATATTAAGGAATTTTAAGATGCTTAACTTTTTTAAAGAAACAGAAGGCATATACGTAAGTGTTTTTTTGCTGCTGGTATTAATAGCGGTTATGTTTTTGGCACTTGCTGTCGGTACGGTGAAAATACCCATGGAGCAGATTTATGTGGCGGTCATCAGCCAACTGCAGAGCGGCACTTCACTTGATGGTGCGCTCAAAGGCTCTGTGCATGATATTGTCTGGCAGCTGCGCCTGCCGAGAATCGTTTTGGCTGCAGCAGTCGGCGCAGGATTGGCAAGCAGCGGTGTCATTATGCAGGCCATTGTTAAAAACCCCTTCTGGAAATAATGGATATCGTAAAAAGCTTAAATGCTACCGTAGTAGCGGCCATTCATGATTTGAATATCGCTTCTATGTATTGCGACAGGCTGATAGCTATCAAGAACGGACTCGTGGTCGGCATGGGAACACCGCAGGTATTATTGACAGAAGAATTCATTTATGATATGTATAGTGTGCACAGTAAAGTTACTTACGATGCAGAGTCAGGACGCATGAATATTATTTATTTGCCTAAGCATTGGAGGGAATAAATTGAAGAAAATTGTTATACTACGCTGCCTGCGCTCAGAAGAAAATTGTACCGGAGCGGCATGCTTTCAGGTATTTAATAGTCGTATCGCGCAGTTTGCGCGTTATGGTGACGAAGAAATCCAACTGGTGGCGTTTATGGCCTGCAATGGATGCCGTAAGCTTACCTTGGGAGATAGCAGCGGGTTAGAAGAGAAGATTGAAAGAATTTTAAGTATCAAGCCTGATGTCATTCATGTTGGTATTTGCTGCAAGACGCGTACAGATGATAACGAGTATTGTCCGGAAGCTTTGAGGCTGGTTGATATTTTCCGTAATCATGGTATAGAAATCGTTTGGGGAACACATAGCGGTGCTACTAGGCATCCAAGGAAGTTTACTTATGAATAAACGATTTATCTTGGCTTCCATTGCTATAGTATTGTGTATTTGTGCGTTCATATATTTTACGCAGACGCAGGCGTTTAACGCTAACCGTCCAGTTGGGCACGCTCAATCTGCCTATGGCGTAAGAGCTGTAAAAAATGTCAGAGTGCAGAATTATAATGCCTTGGTTGAAAATATTTCTTATTATGACAAGGTGCCGCAAAGGGTTATTGCTGTAGGTGAACAGATTAATGAAACCTTGGTAGCCTTAGGCGTGGAGCAGAATGTTATCTGTCCGGTGCGTTATGGTAATCCCTTCTATAAGCCTGAACCACAGTATGCAACAGGATATAACAAAATTAAGTTTCAGGACAATGTTGTTTTGAATATGGAGAACGTTTTATCCATGCAGCCTGACCTGATTATTTCCGGCCAGGTGCTTTATGCGGATAAGGCGCTCAAAAGCACGGATTTCTGGAATAAGCGTGGGATTCATACCTATGTCTCCACCAATGCCAATTCTCCTACATCGCATAATAAAAAGGAGACCTTGGAGCAGGAATGCGATTTTATTTTGGGTTTGGGAACAATATTTGACAAGGAAGAGGAAGCGAAGAAAATTGTTGCCGATATGCAGCAGGATATCGCTGTGGTCAGAGAAAAAACACAGAATATGCCAAAGCCTAAGGTAATGATTATCGAAATGCTGGGCAAGAACATTGTTGCCTATGATTCGACCAAGCTGGCAGGCGATATTTGCGTTAAATTAGGCGCTGATGTCCCCAGCTTTTCTTCGGGAACGATAGGCTTGGAAACTATTATCGAAGAGAATCCTGACGTGCTTTTTGTTGTGAAGAGTGGCGGTAATCCTGAGGAGGCAGCGGATTTTTTCCGTCAGCATCCGGGACTGCAATCACTTAAGGTTGTCCGTGAAGGCAGGGTATATGGTATATCCTTGAATTATACGTATAACAGTGCTATCAAAACAGGCGAAGGTATTAAAAAATTTGCTCATGGTATGTATCCGGAGCTGTTCTGAAAGATGAAACCGTACAACCCCTTGCTACACAAGGCTTTGGGGCTGTACGGTTTTTTGCATGTGTACGGTATTGAGCTGGCGAATTTTAAAATATCCTCATGAAATTGTAGTCGACACTTCAAAATATCCTCATGAAATTGTAACGAACCCCTAAAAATAGGCTCATTTTTTTGTTGAAGGAGTATTGCGTACGTTGTATAATAGAAAAAAGAGCACAAAAGGAGAGTGAAGGCATGACTTATCTGGAGCGAAAAATAGATACCTATCTGGTGCAGTGGAAGCAGGAAAAAGAGCATAAGCCGCTGATTGTTAAAGGTCCTCGCCAGGTAGGCAAAACTGAATCTGTCAGACGTTTTGCTGAAGCAAATTACGAGCATGTTATTTACATAAATTTTGTTGAAGAACCCAAGTACAAGATGATTACTGCTGATGGCTATAATACAGATGCGATTATAAAAAATATTTCCTTGCTGGATACAAGTAAAATATTAGAGCCGCAGAAAACAATAATCTTCTTTGATGAATTACAGGATTTTCCTGAAATTGCTACAGCGTTAAAATTTTTTAAGCTTGATGGACGTTTTGATGTTATCTGCAGTGGTTCCATGCTTGGCATCAATTACAAAAGGATTGAAAGCAACAGTGTAGGCTATAAAACAGATTACGAAATGTATTCCCTGGATTTTGAGGAATTTTTATGGGCCAAGGGACATCAAAAATCGGTGCGCGACAGCTTTTTAGAGCATATGCGTACGCTTAAGCCTTTTAGTGAGGTTGAAATGCAGGTGTTCATGCAATTATTTACCGAGTACTGCATTTTAGGCGGCATGCCTGCTGTGGTGCGCGAATACATAGAGAAGGGAACCTTTGCCGGTTCTCTGGAAACACAAAGGCAGCTGTTGGCGGATTATGAAGAGGATATACGTAAGTATGCCGATGGCATGGACCAGACACGTATTCTGAATGTATTTAAGCATATACCTGTACAGCTGGCGAAGGATAATAAAAAGTTTCAGATAACAAAGGTAGCTAAGGGGGCACGCTTTAAGGATTATCGTGGCTGCATAGAATGGCTGTGTGATGCAGGGATTATTAATGCCTGCTACTGTCTGTCTTTTCCGGAGCTGCCGCTGAAGGGCAATTATGATGAGACGAAATATAAGCTGTATATGGCTGATACCGGTCTGTTGGTGGCTATGCTTGACGATGAGGCGCAGGAGGATTTGCGTGCCTATAAAAATTTAGGTGTCTATAAGGGCGCATTGTACGAAAATATTGCAGCAGAGGCGTTAAAAAAAGCCGGTTGCGGCTTGTATTATTATAAAAAGGATGATTCTACGCTGGAAGAAGATTTCTTTATGCGTACTGCTGACAATCTTGTGCCGGTTGAGGTTAAAGCGACCAATAACATGTCCCGCTCCTTGAATACCCTGATTAACAGTGATAAGTATCCGGATATAAAATTCGGCATTAAGGTTGTAGGTGGTAATATAGGCTGCAATAATAATGTCTATACGTTTCCTTATTTCTGCACCTTTTTGTTGAAGGAGTATTTGCGTAGCTTTGGCAGGTAGGCCTGCCTAAACTTGCCAAAAGCTTGTGTTTGTGCTATTATAAATATAGAAAAGGTGCTTCCGATAGACGGTTGCCCTTTTGGATTGTTGTTAAAAAATAACCGCTAATCTGCCAGGATTGGGGCGGTTATTTTTTTGCGTTCTTGTTGATTTCCATACCTAATTTAATGCAAGCAATGCATAAGCTCAGCAAAGCAATAACTTCGAGTATATCCATCAGTAACACCTCCCTCTTGCGGGATTTTCAGTGAAACTGAATTTATCGCGTCAAAGGGCAACCGCCTACCGTTATGGAAGCATCATAAAAATATTTTAACATATATAAAGGAAAGTGTACAACGAACAAGCTGTGAAGGTTTGGCGCTGTACGCTGTTTGCTCTCTTGAATTGCAGTGCTTCTTGGGTTACAATAAAAGAAAAAGGGGGCGATGAAAATGTCTAAATTCTGTACTAATTGCGGAAGTGAAATTAAACCAGGTGCCAAATTTTGCGAGAATTGCGGATAAAAGCTGGAGCAGGAGCAAAAGCCTCAGGAGGGAGCAGGCGGAATTGCCGCGGCTGCCGGAGCTGTTGGTGCAGCCGGTGCTGCTTCCGGTGCCGATACAAGCTATAAAAAAAGCATTGGCGACAGCCACGATAATTTTGAGTCGGGAGCTAAGGCTGATGCTACGCAGGCAAATAATAATACCGATAGTCAGGCAAATTCCTATAATAATTTTAATGCCGATAATCAGCAAAAGTTTGCGGAGGAACGTTTTGGCAGCAAGGATGATAACGGTTCTGCCGCTTATAATACACCGCCGGGAGCAGGCAAGAAGTTTTTGAATCTTGGCGAGGGCCTGGACCTGCTGTTTAAGGACAGCAGTGCGGATAAGGAAGCTGTTTTCAAGGAGCTGTTCTTTACGTCTAAAGGTCGCTTGAACCGTAAGTCTTATATTTACAGAAGCATTTTCCTGTCATTAGTACTGAGTGTTATACAGGTTGTTTTGACATTTGCGGCTAATACCATAGGTGCTCTTGAGCTTTTGTTTGCAGTTCTGCTTTTAGTATCAGGTCTATTTGGTTTTGTAGCCAGTATTATGATGCTTGAACGTCGTCTGCATGACTTGGATAAAAGCGGCTGGTGGATGCTGCTTTTGTGCGTACCGCTGGTTAACATTTTGTTTTACATCTATATTTTATTCTTCAAGGGAACCGAAGGACCTAACCAATATGGCGAGGATCCCTTGCAGTCGTAGTACTGCCTTGGCAGCTGAAAGCTGCTATATATAATATGTAAGTATTTCGCTTAGCAAAATAGTCGCTCGTTCTTGTGACGCAGCGGCTATTTTTGTGCTTTTCGCAAGACGCGGCGCGCAAAACTATGTTATAATAAACTATTAGCTAATTATTAATGGAGGCGTAAGCACAATGAATTATACAGAAAGCCTGGCATATTTGGACAGCCTGGGCAAATTTGGCATTAAGCTCGGTATGGAGCGTATTGAAGGACTTTTGCGGGAGTTGGGAAACCCGGAGCAAAAGATTAAAACAGTGCATGTAACTGGCACTAACGGTAAAGGCTCTGTTACCAGCATGATTACGAATATTCTGCTGGCAGCAAACCTGAAGGTGGGCAAGTTCACTTCCCCACATCTGGTTAAGTACAACGAACGCATCAACCTCAACGGCAAGGATATCAGCGACGAGGATTTTGCTACGGCGATTACTGCGGTAAAGGTTGCTGCCGACAGCGTTGTCAAAAAGGGCGTGTGCGAGCAGCCGACCCAGTTTGAGATTCTGACTGCTGCAGCATTTTTATATTTTTATCTGCAGAAGGTTGATTATGCTGTTATTGAGGTAGGCATGGGCGGCCTGTGGGATTCCACCAACGTAATTACGCCGGTGGTCAGCGTTATTACCAATGTTGCGCTGGACCATACCGACCGCTGCGGCAAAACGCTGGAGCGCATTGCTATGCAGAAGGCCGGCATTATCAAGGAGAAGGTGCCTCTGGTTACTGCGGCCGAGGGCAATGAAGCTCTTGGTCCTATTGTAAGTCTGGCTATGTTTAAGGAAGCGCCGGTTTATCTTTACGGCAAGGCCTTTCACGGCACGGAGGTAAAAAGCTCGATGGAGGGACAGACCTTTACGCTGCATGCAGGTGATTTTTATCATTCCGATTATGAAATCAAGCTGCCGGGCGAGCACCAGATTAAGAATACCAGCGTAGCGATTGTTGCTGCCAAGCTGGTGAGCAAGCAGGATGACCGTATTAACGAGCTGGCGCTGCATGTGGGCGTGGCCAATACCGTTTGGCCGGGACGCTTGGAGCGCATTCATAAGAATCCGGATATTATTCTGGACGGTGCGCATAATCCTGACGGTGCCAAGGCTTTGCGTAATGCTTTGGATAAATACTATCCCGGCAAGCAGGTGCAGTTTGTCTTTGGCATGATGGGTGACAAGGATATGAGCGGTGTTATCAAAACGCTGATTAAGCAGGATGATGTTGTTTATACCGTGCGTGCCGATGAGGGTGCGCGTGCTGCGGAGGCTGCGGATTTGGCGAAGCTGGTGGGCCGCAATGCTGTGGCGGAGGCTGATCTTGCTACGGCGTATGATGCTGCTATCCGCGGAGCAGGCACTGACGGTGTTGTGTGCGTTTGCGGCAGCCTGTATCTGGTGGGCGAGTTTAAGAAGATGCTGCTGGCGGATAAGCGTGGTATGAACTGAAGGCGATATTGAGGTTTATTGGCTTCGGTAACGAGTATCTGCGTCGCAATTAAATATCGTTTCAGTCAGAAGCAATTTTCCCGTGCCTTAGGGCACAACGCAAATTTCGTGTGGAACCAGGACGAAGCTTCGGTAAAATTTGTCAGACGGTAAGAGAAAGTTACGTACCCTTGCTTCTATGGTTCCGGACACTCATTTACTAAAATTGCTATTCCTTACACGATATATTAATTGCTCGTTAAGGCTGTTTGCTAACCTTCTTGCCTGCCCCTCGGGGAAGGTGCCGAGCGTAGCGAGGCGGAAGGGGGCGTATCTGCGTCGCAATTAAATGTTGCGCTGCGATATATTAATTGCTCGTTCACGAAATAGAATCTTTTGTTAGGGTGTATCATGACAAAACTGGCAAATTATCTCGAAAATAAAATATGGTATATGCTGCTGTTTACTGTGGCGGTTATTCCGCTGGAACAGGAATTTACCTCCTTCTGCGTAGCAATGACCTTTATCAGTGCTGTGATTGTAGGCCATGTTAAGGGACGTCCGCAGCAGGAGAATGTGCTGAAGCCGTGGCAGCAGGGAGCGTTTTATGCACTGCTGCTGATTGCGGTTGTTTCGGTATATTTTTCCTTGGACAGATTTTTGTCCTTCTGGAATTTGGTGTATGTTGTGGGTCAGTATGCGGCGCTGTTTATTGTGCTGCTGCGTTACGGCCGCAGCAGTGAGCAGGACAGGGCACATCTGACTGCGTTCGAGGCTGAGCCGCTGACGAAAAGCGAGGCCTGGAAAAATGCTGACGCTAAGCAAAAATTTGCGCTTGGGTGGCAGCGCTTCGGCACTTTGCCGCGTCCGCTGCAGCTCATGGGCGCCTTTTTAATCGTATCGCTGCTGGTGAGTGCCATCGGTATCGCGCAGAAGATTTTCGGCGTTACGGCTGAGGGCATCTGGGTGGACCCGGCGCAGTTCCCTGATTTGAAGGTGCGCGTTTTCTCTACGCTTGTTAACCCCAATATCCTGGCAGGCTATCTTGTGCTGGTTGTTGCTTACAGTACAGCCTTTTTCAATCAGACGAAGGCGTATAAAAAATGGCGTCTGGCGTTTCTTGTTACGGGACTTTTGGCAGCAGTCTGCCTGCTTTATACATATTCACGCGGTAACTGGGTAGCCTGCGCTGTGATGCTGCTGGCGTTCTGCGTGCTGTTCTGCCGTAAGGCTTTTATTCCTGTCCTTGGCGGCGGCGCTGCTGCGCTGGCACTTGGCGGGCAGGCGGTGCTGCAGCGTCTGGAATCTATTCGCGGCGGTTACGGCGGCGATACATCTATTGCTTTGCGTATGGCATATTTGAAGAGTACCAAGTGGATTATTGAGGAATTCCCGTTTGGTGTAGGCTGGTATGGCTACCGTTTTGTATATCCTACATATAATTTTTATCTGGCGGACAAGAACGTTATCATGTACCACTGCCACAATATTTTCTTGAATATCTGGGCGGAGCTGGGTGCGCATGGTTTGCTGGTCTTTATTGTTATCTGGTTCGGAATTTTTCTGCCTGCAGGCTGGAAACTGGCCTATCATGGACGCAGCTTGTGGCTGAAGGCTATGGGACGCGGTTATGTGCTGGCAACAGTAGGCATTATTATTGGCGGATTGACTGACCATGTTTATTTCAATACTCAGATGGGATTGTTATTTTGGACCTTGGGTGCCCTGACTTTGCTTTGTGCCGGAATAAATGAGCGCTCCGATAAGGAATAAAGAAGCAAAAAATCGATAAGCAATTTAAATAAGAATAAATCCGATAGCAACATAAAGGATAATTAAAGACAAAATAAAAATCGGATTAACTTTTAAAAAATACTAGACAAAAATAATGTAGTATAGTATAATTATGCATATAAAGACTAGTTAATAAAACAACTCTGGGAACGGAATCTTTACTACGGCTATTTGTGATTCGTGAAGCTCATCAAATAGCCGTAAAAAATAGCGATAAATTTTGCGAATAAAGAAAAGAATCTGAATAGAGAGAATTATAAAATCATGGTAGACCGGTAAGTAAAAATATAGTGTTTCTATAATCGGGGAAAGGAGAACAGCCTTGAAGGGCATGGGAGAAGTCAGGTAAACAATTAATTTGATTAAGGAAGGGATGATGCAATGTATAAGTGCAGAGAAGCAAGCACTAAGGAAATCATTGCTTTTCAAAAAGAGTTTTGCGAGAACTTGTCAGCAGCTATAGGAATGAATGATAAACACCGCGTTCAGGTAGAATCTTATGAGGAACTGCCGCCATGGAGTTTTGTTTATAATGCTGATGGCAGCGATCGCTTTTTGAAGGATGATATTATTATGCTCAAAGTATGCGATTTGGAAAAGAGAGTTGTCTATTATCCGGTTTTTCCGGAAAAAAGAGGACTCAAACTGCTCCAATGCTGGGATATGGCAGTTCCGCCGAAGCTGACTGCATTTGAACAGGAAGGTAAACAGGAAGGCAATGTACATCGTGCCAACCAAAGCTTGCGTAATCTTATCGCCTTTGCCCGTCTGTTTATGCTGTCGCAAAGCCGTTGGCATAAACCTATGGCCTACAGCTTCAATAATATTATTTCGCAATTATATCTCGTGCCGGAGGCAGACGTTGCTCCGGAAACGATTAAGCTTATAAATGATGTAATCGGCAAATATATCAGGGATGATTCCCAAGAGCATTATATTAAATGTAATAATTTACAGGATTTTATAGATTATATTCAAACTAAGTATTCTCTGGCTGTCTCTTATACACATCTG
>ENA-OWZM01000577-OWZM01000577.1-human-gut-metagenome-genome-assembly--contig:-NODE-577-length-12902-cov-7.34825_pt1 | contig 12902 bp, 8 predicted proteins | sample MGYA00249259_ERZ652113 | MGnify/ENA primary metagenome ERZ652113 (study PRJEB26925, sample SAMN05827264) | human gut metagenome | biome: ENVO:2100002; feature: ENVO:00000062; material: ENVO:00002003...
GTATGCTAAGGATAGGGTGGAGATAAAGTGGAAGTTTAAGGATGAGTTTGGGGAGGTGGGAAAGGTCGAAAAAGATAGAATATTTGGTGGAGCAGATGGAAGTGGGGTGGTATAATTAACATTGGTATAGTATTTTTGCTTATGTATGGTTTCGTTTTGGAGGGTAAAATATGCAAGGAACAAGATTAAAAGAAAAAGTGAATATATTTATTAGTTCTAATTGTGGTGGAAGGTACACATTAGTTAGGGAAGCATTAAGATTGTTGCTTTTGGAAACAGGAATGTGTGAAGTTTATATGTTTGAGGAAGAAGGGGCAACAACAAGTGATGTTGTCTCATCATATATGAGAAGACTTGAACGATCCGACATTATTGTCTTTCTCATCGATAATAAAGACGGAATTGGCGAAGGTACAATGAAAGAGGTAAAGAGAGGAAGGGAATTAAAAAAGAAAAGCTTATTTTTATTTTGCGATGAGAATGAAAAGGAAGCAACGGAACTACAGAAAGAAATAATAGGCATGCCGAATGGAGAAAAATTCAAAGTGATTTCCCAGTTTGCTAAGTTTCCTGAAATTGCATATGAAAGTGTGATAAACGATATTATTGACACATATCTGAGTTATTGCAATGCAAAGGTTGCACGTATTGAAGCTGAAACAGATAGTGCTAATCCTGTTGAGAACACAGTGGGCGATATTCGAACAATATTGAATAAAGATGCTTTTAAGGGCTGTAATTATACTAAATGGTTGTTAAATAGTGAAGTCATTATTGGACGAGATTATCCTAAAAAAATAGATACTTTTGATAGACTTTGCGGTGAGTTGTTAGAGGTTATTCTGGGAAACAAAGCCGTAGAAGATATTGACTTTGATGGAATAAAAAAATATGTCAAGGATATGCATGAACCGGGGAATTTGCAAAAAGCAATAATATATAGATTGGACGCAATGGAATCGTATTGGAACGGTGAAATAAACAAAGCAATATCTTATTTAGTTAAAGCACTGAATATTGCTTTGGGAACAAAAAAAATCCCACGATGGTTTATAAATGACATTGCAATTGATTTAAGAAATATGAATGTTATTATCAATCAAGAGCGTAATGTTATAGAGTATTCTCCACAGGGGCAAGATGTTATAAATGAAAGTGACGAACCAGTTTTCTTTCCTGTAGTAGACAGATTTTCTTCCAATTTTTATGAAAATGTGGCAAAAGGAATGTTGGAGAATGCAATCGAGTCACCATTTACAATTAGATTTGGTGGTGTTGATTATATATTAGATCAAATTGTAGATATTTATGTTGCAGCCTTATTATATGGTTCGATAGTGCATACTAGTATGATTAGAGAAAAAACCGTATCTTATCTTCAAGGACTTTGTTTACAATATAGGGACCATAAGATTTTAGTTACGACAATTAAATTATTATTGATAGTGGGAGATGAAAAGAAATTATCAAAGTTTATAGAAGCATATGGTATCTGTACTGATAATGTGACCTCAGAAGATGTAAGCGATTGGATAGAGGCTGTGTCAAGGATAAAAATCAAATATAGAAGGATTAATTCGTTGTGTTTGTTGTTTGGTTTTTGGGGTTCATATTTTAGTGATAAACAGTTTGAAGATATGGCAACAAATTTGAAGTCTGAGATATTAACATGGGCAGACGAGCAATATGCGGGTGATTTAATATCAAAAGTGTATTTATCAGCATTGGAAAGAAATCAGTATAGAATTTCGCAAAGTGATGTCTTGGAAGTGGCATATTGTTTTAAGGAGAAAAAATTGAGGAGATGGTATGACAACATTTTTGGATTGTTAAGTAGAATTAGATTAGACAAGATTGGTACTACAGAAATAAATAGATATATGTCGTGGCTTATAGGATGTATCAATGATGATGAAATTAGAAAACAATGTCATAAACTTCCTGCAGCTGTTCAGAATGTAAGATTGCAAAGAGAGGACGTTTCGCTATTAGATGAAGTGGTTAAAGAAAAGTATGAGCACTTTTACAACAAAGAATACAGCTTAAATGTTTTTGAGCATGATTTGGAAGAAACAAATATACACATTGATAGACTAATTGAATGTATCGAATCACAGAATGAAACGCAAGGTAAGGGTGGGTGTTATAGTGAATATGTTACCAATCCATATAGAACAATAGAAAATATTCTTACTATGGGAAAAGTAAAAGTGCGTGTAAATGAGATAGAAAAAATCCTGAGGGCTGCAATAGGAACACTTATGGCGGAAAGGCAAACTTTGTCAAGCAAGATGGATGCTTGGAAATTAATAACAATAATATTTATGAGATATCCAAATGCAAAATGTGTAAAAGTAGCTAATGAGGATATTAATCAAAATATAGATGTATTTTTGCAAGGAAAGGATGTTTTGTTGGTAGCTGGATACAATGAGAGTAGTTTGCAGATAGCATTTCAGTTTTGGAAAATGTTCACTAATCAAAATTGTGAGCTAGAGGTAATAGAGGCTTTTTCTAATATTGCGAAGAACGATGATGCAAAAATAATCACAATACTTGGTTATTTATATAGCTTGTTAACAGAATGTGAAAAGTTAGGATTATCAATTAAAAATAGTAAATATATGTTACAGTCCCTTTTGGAATTCAGCCGGAATGAGAACAGTGAGGTAAGATTTTATGCATATATATCGTTAATCAAGCTAATTAATATAAATGAGGAATGTGAAAAATTGATTTTAAAACGACTGTCAGAGGCTATGGATAATGAAGTGTATAAAAATAAAGTTGCAATAGTAAGCAGAGTGTCAAATAAAAAAGGTAAGCAGATAGAATATATTATTTCCAAGGGAAAGGTTGATAATCACTTTTGGGTAAGAAATGTAGCAAACAGATAAAAATAATTGTTGAAATATACAGAGAGAAAAGGGTGATAAATAATTTGAATGAAAATTTATTAAATAGAAATTATTCTTTGACATGGTTTGAAGAAAAATACATTGATTTGCTTGAAATGAGTCCTCGAGAAGATTCTTTTCAAGACTTAATAGTATATCCATTAATAGATAGCATTCTTGCTAATAAAATAATGAATGAATATGATATTGTAGATAGTAAAAATTTTCGTCAATTTAATACAATAGAACATGATAGAAGGAAATATTCTGTTCTTACAAAGGCAGTACCAGATATGTTAATCGCAAAGGATTTTTTTTATAAAAATAGAAATCCGAAAATACAAGAGTTGCTACAAGTAAGATTGACTTTCGAAATTAAAGAACCGAATAGCAATGAAATGTTAAATGGTAGTCTAAAAGGCGATTGTGGAAAATACTATAAAAATTCATTGTATTTAGAAATAGTTCCATCTCTTTGGAAAAATGGCAGGTCTATATTGACAAATTTAAGAAGATGGCATTTCTTTGATATAGCCGGCATGAAAGATAAGAAATATGATGAGTTGAGGAATGAAATCAAAGAGTATATTTTAATACAAGAGCTATGTGGGTTTGATAATATTGACGAATGTTATAACAAAAATGCAGGTAAGAAAGGAAATCCAAGTTATGTTCCAACTGCTGAGGCATTGAATAATCATAGAGATCAGTTATATAATGCTATTATAAAAAATAGAGAAATGCATGAAATGATACATAATGCTTTGGATTCCGATGTGTCTATAAATGCTTTTAGAAACATACAAAAGGATGCAGATAATTATTATTTTGAGTCTATTAGAGAGTTTCTTTGTGAAAGCGAAAGTTGTGATCCAATTGATTTAGTGAGAAATGAAGGAAAAATGGTAGTAGATAGAGTAGGCAATTTGGATGATAATAATTCAAAAGTAATAACAGATATATCAGATTTGGACGTTAATGTTGCTGATTGGAATATGTTGATATCGTATATTGATAAGTTCATTTAAAATAGTATAGCGGTGTAACTCAGGTGATTGTAAAGCGGGAGTCATAACCCGCCACCGCTTTAAGCGAGGATAGCGCAGCGGAGAGGCGCAGTACCAGTTTTGGTAAAGGACGCAGGTTCGACTCCTGCACCTCGCCTTTACAATTAAATATTGCTATTGGTAAAGATGCCATTTGAGAAAACGAAATTTTCTCAAAAACTTCCCATCACACCCTTGACACGAAGGGGTACGGGAAAAACATATGCATCAGCTTTTGCAATGCGCGAATTAGGATTTAAGAGGGTATTGTTTCTGGTTCATCGAGGACAATTAGCAAGGCAGACAAAGAAATCTTATAAAAAAGTGTTTGCAGAGTCTGTTTCTATGGGATTAGTAGGGGCTGGATATCATGAGTATGATGCAGATTATATATTTGCGACGGTACAAACCTTAAATCGTGACGAACATTTACTACAGTATGAAAAAGATGCATTTGATTGCATTGTTTTAGACGAAGCGCACCATGTTCCAGCAGATACATATCAGAAAGTAATGAATCATTTCACACCAAAGTTGTGGCTTGGAATGACCGCTACTCCAGATAAGCGAGATGATAATATGGAAGGTAGAAATGTCTATGAACTTTTTAATTATCAGATTGCTTATGAGATTCGATTACAGCAAGCAATGGAGGAAAAACTTCTCTGTCCATTCCATTATTTTGGAATTACAGATTTAGCAATTATTGGTGATAATGGGGATACTAGTCGTGATTTCTCAATGCTTACTAGTGAGGAACGGGTAAAACATATTATCAATCAGGCTGACTATTACGGATATAGTGGGGATAAAGTGAAGGGATTGATTTTCTGTAGCAATATTAAGGAAACAGAGGAGTTATCCGCAAAGTTTAATGAAATGATTAACCCATCAACAGGAAAAAAATTTAGAACAATTGCCCTAAATGGTAGTGCCTCGGAACAGGAGAGGCAGAATGTATTTGAAAGGCTTGCTATGAATGAAGAAGATGCAACAATTGAGAATCAACCATTAGATTATATTTTCTCGGTTGAAATCTTGAACGAAGGTGTTGATATCGTTGAGGTTAATCAGGTTATTATGCTAAGACCAACACAGTCACCGGTTGTTTTTATTCAGCAGCTTGGGCGAGGACTTAGAAAAGCAAATGGAAAAGAGTATGTAGTCATTTTGGATTTCATTGGGAATTACAATAACAATTTCATGATTCCAATTGCATTATCAGGGGATAGAACCTATAACAAGGACAATATTCGTAGATATATTATGGAAGGCGGAAGAGTGATTCCCGGAGCTTCCACGGTTCATTTTGATGAGATTAGTAGAAAAAGAATTTTTGCATCTGTAGACAATGCAAATTTTAGTGACATTAAGCTTATCAAAGAAAATTACACAAATTTAAAGAATAAACTTGGGCGCATTCCTCGTTTACGTGATTTTGATGATTACGGTGAGATGGATGTTATGCGAATATTTGATAACAATAGCCTCGGATCATATTATAAGTTTCTGGTGAAATATGAGAAAGAATATAAGATCCGGTTATCTGAGGATGAAGAAAAAGTAATTGAATTTGTTTCGAAAAAATTGGCTAATGGAAAACGTATTCAGGAACTTCAGATACTAAAGAGAATACTTACATACGCTCATGGTTTATCAAAAATTGGTTTATTTGCGGGTTTATCAGAGGATATGAGAGAGTATGGAAAAAATATCAGTCAGGACCAGAAGGAGAATATTGTAAATGTTATGACAAACAAATTTCCTGCTGGAGCAAGTAAAAAGACATATTCGCAATGCGTATTTATGGAGCAAGAAGGAAATGATTATAAACCAACAAAATTATTTATGCAGATGTTGGCAAATGATGAGTTTTATGGTGTGCTTCAGGAACTTGTTGACTTTGGAATAAGTCGATATGAAAGAGATTACAAGAACACTTATGATCAGACAGATTTGGTTTTATATCAGAAATATACATATGAGGATGTTTGCCGACTTTTGAACTGGGAGCAAAACGAAGTACCATTAAATATTGGTGGTTATAAGTTTGATAAAAAGACGAAAACATTTCCTGTTTTCATTAATTATGATAAAGCAGAGGATATCAGTGATACCACAAAATATGAAGATCATTTTATACCAGGATTTAGAGATCGTTTGATTGCTATTTCAAAATCTGGAAGAAATTTACAGTCGGAGGATGTTCAAAATTTTTTGAAAGCAAAGGAACGAGGTATTCAAGTAGAACTTTTTGTAAGAAAAAACAAGGATGACAAGGTTTCGAAGGAGTTCTATTATCTTGGTCATATGACAGCAAGTGGAAATACCAAAGAATTTACAATGACAAATACCGAGAAAACAGCAGTGGAAATAGAGTGGATACTTGACGTTCCGGTGCGAGAAGATATTTATGAGTACATTGTGAATTCTTAATGGGAGGATATATGAAGACAGTAAAAGTAGTTGCTGCGATTATAAAAGCAGTTAACGAGAATGGAGAAACAATCATTTTTGCAACACAGCGTGGATATGGTGATTTCAAAGGCGGTTGGGAGTTCCCGGGTGGAAAAATTGAATCAGGAGAAACACCTCAGGAAGCGTTGAAGCGTGAAATTATAGAAGAACTTGATACGGAGGTATCTGTTGGAGAATTGATGGATACAGTTGAGTACGACTATCCACAGTTTCATCTTTCTATGGAATGTTTTTGGTGTCAAATTGTAAGAGGAAATCTTGTGCTAAAAGAGCATGAGGCAGCAAGATGGTTAACAAAGGATGAATTGAATAATGTAGAGTGGTTGCCGGCGGATATTACATTGATTGAGAAAATTAGGAACTTACTTTCAATGACAAGATAATTAAGATGGATAGAGGTAATAATGCAGATATTAGTAGATGCAGATGCTTGTCCGGTGGTGGGCATTGTTGAATCATTGGCAGAAAAATATAATATTCCGACAACATTGCTTTGTGATACGAACCATGTGCTATATTCAGATTATAGCGATGTGATTATTGTCGGAGTAGGAGCTGATGCAGTAGATTACAAGCTGATTAGCATTTGCCATAAGGGTGATATTGTGGTATCTCAGGATTATGGGGTAGCTGCTATGGCACTTGGGAAAGGTGCGTATGCCATTCACCAATCAGGTAAGTGGTATACTGATGAAAATATAGACCAAATGCTGATGGAGAGACACCTTAATAAGAAAGCAAGACGAGGTTCTCACAAAAATCATATAAAAGGACCGAGAAAACGTACAGAAGAAGATGATGTGCGCTTCGCTCAATCTTTTGAAAAAATGATACAGACAATCATACAGGTAAGATAGCAGAAGGAATGCTGATAAAGAGTCCGGCATAAGGGGGATTTTGATGAATACAGAAATAAAAAATATGTGGAGAAAAAAATCATGGTCCATTCCAGATTTATTAGGAAGTAAAAGTGAATATACAAAGATTGTTATAGGATTGATCCAGCAGATTGCATCTGGTAATGCAAACGGTATGGATGATTTCCCTAAATTGGAAGGTGTCTTTGAGCCTAGAACATGGAGAGAATATGTCCCTTTTCTGAAAGGAATTGGAATCGTTGGAAATCATAACGGAAGTTTGTGTTTATCAGAAACAGGCGAATGGTTACATAGAAATTTGTCATTTTATAATATTGCAAGTGTGATGCAAGAGAGGTTTCGTATATTTGGAGAGATTTTATATGTGTTAGATTCTGAACCAAGCACCGTGCAGGAAGTTGATGAAAAAATTTGTGATTTATATAAATTGAAGTGGAAAAATTGTTCTAATACAAGAAAAAGAATGGATTGGCTAGAAGTATTAGGGCTTATTGATATTATTGGAAATCGAAAATGGGTAGTAACTGAAAGTGGGAAAAGAGCATTGAAAGAATGGATTCTAGTTACTCCAGAAATGCTGGATTCATTCGAAGATGCTGAAGTTTCTTACAAGATTAGCGAGGCTCCGACAGAAATATCAAATATGATACAGGAATTATATGATAACAATTTATTACAGAAAGAGCGTTGTACATATAATTTGTGGTCTCCAAGTCCAAATAAAATTGAAAATTTAAGAAAAATATTAGAGTATTCGTGTGAAAAGGTAACAAGGATAGAGCTGTTTAAATATATTGGTGATGAGTTTAATTTGAAGGTAAGCAGTATAGAGTCAATGATGCCATTTCTGAAGGCTTCTGGGTTACTGGAAGAAGTTGGAAGAAATATATATATTACCAGTTCGGTTGCCAAGGAATGGTGTGAAACAGGAGTGGATATAGACTTTATAAGGATTTTGCATTGCCATTATCGTTTTGTCGGAGAAATGATTCTTTTTGCAGAAAACGATGTTACAAGGAATGAAATTTATCAAGAAGCAAAGGAATATGGTCTTAATAATGAAAAGGCAAGATGGATAGCTGGTTTTTTGGTTGAAGCTGGATTATTAGAAGAACCACAGTACTTGCATTTAAAGGCAACAACCTTTGGCATGGAATTTGCGAATACGCTTCCATTGACAGATAAAAATGTATATATGGAGGAAATAAATAGTAAGGAAAATATAGTTGCCGAAACAAAAAAGAATCCATCTGAAAATGATTTGTTTGAGAGATTAAGTGCAGCAGCATTAGATCCATTAGCAGAGGGAAAAGCTTCAGGAGTAGCTTTTGAAGAAGAGATTGCAAAAGTATTTAGATATATGGGTTTTGAAGCGAAAAGAGTAGGTGGACCAGGAAATACTGATGTAGTAGTACGTTGGATAGATGATGAAGGAAAAAAAGTAACGGCTATCGTTGACGCAAAGTCAAAATCAAGTGGTCAGGTTTCACATAATGATGTGAGCGATGTGGCAATCGATGCTCATAAAGAGAAGAATAATGCTGATTATGTTGCAATTGTAGGTGCTGGATTTAGTGGTGATACAATAAAGAACTTTGCATCAAGGAAAAAAGTTGCCTTAATAACGGATCAGGAATTGATTGATATAGCAAAAAAAGCAGAAGAACTGGGATTAAATTTGCAGGAGATTGCGATAATATTTCAATCTCCTGATGGAAAATCAAGATTACAAGAGTTGATTTCAACAAAGCAAAGAGAACAGAATTTAATTGAACTAATCGTTGCTACTTTTAGAAAAGAGCAAGAGATGTTGGAAAGTATTTCTGCAAGAGATATGTTTTTGTTATTAAGAATGACGGATAATTCTCCTTCTCTTGAAGAAATTTTAAATGTTTTTTCTCTTCTTTCAACGGATGAGATAGATGTTTTAGAGATGAATAAACAAGCATCTGCAAAGGAAAATACAACATACACGATGAAAAATGCTAAAGCAACAGTAAATAGATTGAAGATGATTGCAAATGCAATAGAAAAAGGGATAGAGAAATAAACATAACATAAAACAAACACAATTTTAGTTAGGATGACACATGAAATTATTATCAAAAGATATCAATACTTCGGACGCGGAAACAAAAGATACATGTAATAATGACAAATACCATACCCCCGAACAGGCATTAAAAATTTTGTTTGGATATGATTCATTCAGGGCGGGACAGAAATCTGTGATCGACAGTATCCTGACGGGGAGAGATGCTTTTGCAGTCATGCCGACAGGCGCAGGAAAATCTGTGTGCTATCAGATCCCGGCGGTGCTTCTGCCGGGAATCACATTGGTGATTTCGCCGCTTATTTCACTTATGCAGGATCAGGTCAAAGCATTAAATGAGGCAGGAGTGCCGGCGGCATTTATCAATAGTTCGCTTTCTGAAAAAGATTATAATGAGACGATCAGGAGAGCGAGACAGGGCGTTTACAAAATTATTTATATAGCGCCGGAGCGGCTCGTCACAGAGGGCTTTCTCGCTCTTGCAAAAAGCGTACCTATTTCAATGGTGACAGTGGACGAAGCACACTGTATCTCACAGTGGGGGCAGGATTTCCGCCCAAGCTACATGAAAATTGTTGAATTTGTCAAAACATTGGAGAAACGTCCGATCATCAGTGCATTTACAGCTACGGCAACAGAAACCGTCCGTGAAGATATTGTTTGCACATTAGGACTGCAGAATCCCTTTACATTGGTAAATAGATTTGACAGGGAAAATTTGTTTTTTCAGGTGGAAAAGCCAAAGAATAAAGAACAGTACATTTTGAAATATATTTCCAGGCATAGCGGTGACAGTGGAATTATCTATTGCGCAACAAGGAAAAACGTTGACAATATATATGAACTGCTTAAGAGCAAGGGGATTTCTGTGGGAAAATATCATGCAGGAATGAGTGCTGTGGAGCGGAAAAAAATGCAGGATGATTTCGTATTCGATTACACGAGTATTGTCGTTGCCACAAATGCGTTTGGCATGGGAATCGATAAATCAAATGTCCGTTTTGTCATTCATTATAATATGCCGCAGAGTATGGAAAATTATTATCAGGAGGCAGGAAGAGCCGGTCGTGACGGACTTGACGCTAAGTGCATTCTTTTGTTTTCGCCGCAGGATATTGTGATCAACCGGTTTTTATTGGATCATAAGGAAATGCAGGATCTCAATCCGGCAGACAGGGAGACAGTCAGGGAAAGGGATGTCCGGCGGCTGCAGGTGATGGAGCGATACTGCTACACAACAGAATGTCTGCGCAATTATATTTTAAAGTATTTCGGGGAAAATCCGGAAAAACCATGTCAGGACTGCGGCAATTGCCTGCGTGAATTTGAAACTCTGGATATGACAGAAGCAGCCAAAAAAGTGATCAACTGCGTATACGAAGCGAAAGGAAGATATGGAAAGCAGATCATCATTGATACTGTTGCCGGAGCTAAGACGGCGAGGCTGGAGGAAATAGGAACTGTTCGTTACAAATCATACGGCGTTCTGGCAGGAACGAACAAGAATCTGTTAAGACGTTTGATCGAACAGCTGGTATTAGAGGGATATCTTCGCGTGGGGGATTATCAGGTTCTCAAACTTGGCGATATCAGTGGTCTGAAAAATCCAGAGGCTTCTGTTTTCGTTAAGATTACAGATGAAGACAAACAGCCGGAAAAGACAGCCAAAACGAAAAAGAAAGCAAAAAGTGTGGAAACACTTACATCTTCCGGCTACAAATTGTTTGAACGACTTAAGAAACTCCGCCTTGAAATTGCACGTGAGGAAAGCATGCCGCCGTATATTATTTTCAGTGACAAGACCCTGATCGATATGGCAGCAAAAATGCCGGCTTCCAAGCCTGAAATGCTGGACGTTTCAGGTGTGGGCGAAAATAAATTTGCGAAGTATGGAGAGCGGTTTCTTGAGGTAATTGAGGAGTATAGGCGGGAAGTGGGATAGGAACAGTTAGAAATTGTGTTGAAAGAAGTTAGAACAGGAAAGGCGTGAGATGAATCTTACGTCTTTTTCTTGGATTTTATGTAAGCATATAATTACTTGAAAAATGAAATAGCATATGATAAATTATAAATGTGACGTAAAAAGTGTCACGTTTATAAAAAGGTGATTAATGTGAAAGAATTTTTGGAAAAAACATTACGGCAAAATGTAATAATGACGGAGAATAAAGAGGTATATAAAAAGCTCCCGTTAGCATATCGTGGAAGATATGATATTTTTACAGTAGAGACGAATGGTGTATTATGGATGGCTATTCATCCAAAAGATGATGCCGGACTTGTTATGTTACGTAGAGACAGAGCTGGCGTAGAAAAAATGACAGGATTAAACTGTGCAATATTCCTTGATCGAACAACATTTTATATAAAGGAAAAAATGATGGAAGAAGGAATTCCTTTTGTAATAGAAGGGAAGCAGGTATTTCTCCCGTTTATTGGATATTTGCTGAGTAAGGAAAATGAAAGAGAATTAGCACCAGTTCATTTGATTTCATTTTTGACGCAAAAAATGCTCCTGATGGCTATTTATGAACGATGGAATGAAGTGAAAGTATCCGGTGCAGCGAAACGGATGGGAGTGTCAACAAAATCTGCAAGCCGGTGTTTTGATGAACTGGAATATTTAAATATTGATGTGTTGGGCATAAAAGGTAAATCAAGAGTAATAAATATTCCGAATGACCGAAAACAATTATGGCAGCAGATTGAGCGTATGTTAAGAAATCCAGTGATTCGAAGATTTATATTGAGAAAAGATATGAAACTTGAAAAGAAAGCAGGCATTTCTGCTTTATGTGAGTATTCTCTTTTGTCCGATAATGCTTATCTAACCTATGCGGTAACGAAGAAAGAACTGAAATCTAGTGGAGTGACAGAAGAAAAACAAGTAAGTGAATTGGAAGAAATTGGCTGTGCTGTTTTGGAACTGGGATATTTCATTGATTTTTCAGGAAAAGGATTGCAGGATCCTTTGAGCGTAGTATTGTCACTTACAGGAGAAGAGCAAGAAGAGGAACGGATAGATATTTCTATTAATGAGATGTTGGAGGAATATGTATGGTCAAAGGATTAGATACATTTCAGAAGTACTTTGCAGATTATGAAGAACAGTATGTTTTAATAGGTGGTGCAGCCTGTGATATTCTGTTTGAAAGCAACGAAGTAAATTTCAGGGCTACAAGAGATCTGGACATGGTTTTGATTGTTGAAGCATTAACTCCGGAGTTTGGAGAAAAATTTTGGAGGTTTATCGTTGATGGAAAATATAGAAACAAAGCGACAAACGGTAGCAACCCTCAATTTTATAGATTTAATAAGCCAGAAGACGATAACTTTCCGAAAATGATCGAATTGTTTTGTAGAAGTGATTTTAAACTAAAAGATGCGAAAGGAATTACTCCAATTTATATTGATGATGAAGTTTCCAGTTTGTCAGCAATTCTTTTAAATGATGATTACTATAAGGCACTTCTCGATGGAAAAGAAGTGAGAAAAGGACTTTCTGTTTTAAGACCAGAATATATCATTCTTTTTAAAGCAAAAGCGTATC